>Ga0315545_1000384_pt1 | contig 47583 bp, 36 predicted proteins | sample SalMarSW160210MG_FD_203096 | JGI IMG/M metagenome (GOLD analysis project Ga0315545, IMG submission 203096) | Salt marsh sediment microbial communities from the Plum Island Ecosystem LTER, Massachusetts, United States - Salt Marsh Sediment SW1602-10 ...
GGGACATTAACAACGATGCTGTTGTGAACTTCCTGGATTTTGCTGAATTCGGTTTGGCCTGGTAAGTTCAATAAAGCAAAATGGCTTGAAACGATTAACGGCCTGCAGGGGTGTACCTGCAGGCCGCAAGGCCACAGGGGGTATATGTATAAAGGCAAGAAGATTACAAGCTCTTGAGCAACGAATTACAGGGGGACAAAAATCTCTACAACCTGACCGATTACAGGCTGTAGGTCAACAAGGAACGAGTTTTTCGCCACTTCTCTATTCCTTCTCTGGCTTTGGTTTACCTATCTTGTCATCATAAATATGGTTGATAATATGCGGTTTCGGTGGTATCATTTGGATTCAGTGTAAATCATGTTGAAACAGCGGGGAAATACTAAAATGAGACAGGTTGAAGTCAATGGCGATTAAAAAAAGCGAACTTTACAGCTCTCTTTGGAAAAGCTGCGATGAATTAAGGGGTGGAATGGATGCCAGCCAATACAAAGATTATGTGCTGGTGCTTTTATTTATCAAATATATCTCCGACAAATATGCCGGTGTGCCCTTTGCCCTTATAACCGTTCCCAAAGGTGCCAGTTTTAAGGACATGGTTGCTCTCAAAGGCAAACCTACCATTGGAGACGATATAAATAAAAAAATCATTGGCAAAATTGCTGAAGCCAATAATCTCACCGGTACTATTGATGTTGCTGATTTCAACAACAGCGACAAACTCGGCAGTGGTTCCGAAATGGTGAAAAAGCTCAGTAACCTCATAGCCATTTTTGAAAATCCTGCTCTCGACTTCACCAAGAATCGTGCTGAAGGTGATGATATATTAGGCGATGCCTATGAATACCTGATGCGGCACTTTGCCACCGAAAGCGGAAAAAGCAAAGGGCAGTTTTACACACCTGCCGAAGTAAGCCGTATTATGGCAAAGATTATAGGCGTTGATGCAAAAACAAAACCATCAACAATAGTGTATGACCCCACCTGCGGGTCAGGTTCGTTGTTGTTGAAAGTGGCTGATGAGTCTGAATCAGGAATGTCCATCTGTGGACAGGAAAACGACACTGCAACTGCCGGACTTGCCCGTATGAATATGGTTTTACACAATAATGCAACAGCCGTGCAAACTATCAAATAAGGCAACACACTTGCCAACCCGATGTTTTTAGATGAGCATAGCCGTCTTAAAACGTTTGACTTTGTAGTAGCCAATCCCCCATTCAACTACAAGTCGTGGAGTAATGGTGTAGATGCGGCAAATGATATATATGGCCGATTCAAGGATTATGGCATACCCCCCAAAAAGAACGGCGATTATGCTTTTCTTCTGCATATCATTCGTTCACTCAAAAGCAAGGGCAAAGGGGCTTGCATTCTTCCTCACGGTGTATTGTTCCGCGGCAATACCGAAGCGGAAATACGTCAGAATATAATCCGCAGGGGCTACATCAAAGGCATCATCGGTTTGCCTGCCAACTTGTTTTACGGCACGGGTATCCCTGCCTGTATCGTTGTGATTGATAAGGAAAATGCTGAACACAGAAAAGGCATTTTTATGATAGATGCCTCTAAAGGCTTTGTGAAAGACGGAAACAAAAACAGACTCCGTGAGCAGGATATTCACAAAATAGTTGACGTGTTCAACAAGCAAACGGAGCTTCCCAAATTCAGCCAAATGGTTTCAGTAGCTGAGATTGAAGCCAAAGAATTTAACCTTAACATTCCCCGCTATATCGACAGCCAGGAAGCCGAAGATATACAAAGTATTGAAGCCCATTTGTTAGGCGATATTCCCAATGCTGATATTGAAGCCTTGGATAATTACTGGAAGGTTTATCCTTCATTAAAAAATGAATTGTTTACAACAAGCAAGCGAAAAAATTATTGCCAACTGAAAATTGAAAAAGACAAAATAAAACAAACCATTTTCAACCATCCCGAATTTGTAAGCTTTTCACGGGAAATAGATGCAGTTATTACTACTTGGAAAAAGCGAAATACAAAACTGCTTAAAGGATTAACGGCAGGCATTAAGCCCAAGCAAATTATTCACACTGTTTCAGAAGACATACTGCAAAGTTTTACCAATAAAAGTCTGATTGACAAATACGACATCTATCAGCACCTGATGAGCTACTGGGCAGAAACTATGCAGGATGATTGCTATATCGTAGCTGCCGATGGCTGGAAAGCTGAAGTGTACCGAATAACGGTAGAAAATAAGCAAAAGAAATTGGTCGATAAAGGATGGACGTGCGATTTAGTTCCCAAAGAATTAGTAATCAACCGTTTCTTTGGGGCAGAGAAAAAAACCATTGAAGCATTGGAAGCCGAGAGCGAGGCCATAACCCGTCAGCAGGAAGAGATGGAAGAAGAACACAGCGGCGAAGAGGGTCTGCTTGAAGAGGTAAAAAACGATAAAGGCAAAATAAGTAAGGGTGAAGTGCAAAGGCGCATCAAAGAAATAAAACACGATACAGATGCTGCCGAAGAACTGAAAGTTTTAGAAGCTTACCTGAAACTGATAGAACAGGAAGCCGAAACAAACAGAAAAATCAAAGAAGCACAGGCGGCATTAGACGAAAAATTAATCGCCCAATACAAAACACTTACCGAAGACGAAATAAAAACCCTTGTAGTAGATGACAAATGGATGGCAACCATAGAAAAGGATATTAAAACCGAAATGCAACGCATCAGCCAACGCCTTACCCAACGCATAAAAGAACTGGCTGAACGCTATGAAATCCCGCTGCCACAACAACACAAAGACGTCAATGAACTAACCGTAAAAGTTGATGCTCACCTGAAAAAAATGGGGTTTGCATGGAAGTAAAAAATGGCTATCAACGAACAGAGGTTGGCATCATTCCTAAAGAGTGGAAAGTTAAGAAACTGATTGATTGTTGCCGCAAGATTACTGACGGAACGCATGACACACCTAAACCAACTAAAACTGGTGTTCCGTTCTTGACAGCAATTCACATAAAAGAAAACTTTATAGATTTTGAGAATTGTTGTTTTCTTCCCCAAAATATTCACGACATAATTTTTAAAAGATGTAATCCGGAAAAAAACGATGTATTAATGGTTAACATAGGTGCTGGGGTTGCTACAACTGCCTTGGTTAATGTTGATTATGAATTTAGTTTGAAGAATGTTGCATTATTAAAACCAAATAATACATTTCTAATTGGCCCTTATTTGAAATACCATCAAATACATTCCAAACCCAAGATTACAAATTCAATTTCAACAGGTGGTGCTCAACCATTCTTATCCCTCAGACAAATCGGCGAATTGTTAATTGCTCTCCCAAACAAAGCCGAACAAACCGCCATAGCGACCGCCCTAAGCGATGCCGATGCCCTAATTGACAGCTTGGAAAAACTCATTGCCAAAAAGCGGAATATAAAACAAGGCGCAATGCAGGAACTTCTCACCGGCAAAAAACGCCTGCCTGGGTTTAGTGGTGAGTGGAAATCAACACCGATGGTACAACTTGGTAAACATTATGGGGGACTTTCAGGAAAATCAAAGGGTGATTTTGAAAATGGAAATTATCCTTACATACCATTTCTCAACATATTGAATAATCCTGTTATCGACACGACCTATTTTGATTATGTAAATATTCATTCTGATGAAAGTCAAAACCAAGCAATGAAGGGGGATTTGTTTTTTAATGGTTCTTCTGAAACACCTGAAGATGTAGGGACGTGTTCTGTTTTATTAGAAGATATTCCAAATCTTTACCTGAACAGCTTCTGCTTTGGTTTTCGGTTGAACAAAGAATTGAAAACAGACGGCCTATTTCTATCCTATTTTTTCAGAAGCAGTGTCGGGAGAAAATTGTTTTTCTCATTAGCTCAAGGAGCAACCCGTCACAACCTTTCAAAGACCAGTTTTATGAAAATGGAAATTCCCATGCCAAAGCCAGAAGAACAAACCGCTATTGCCCAAGTTCTCAGCGACATGGACGCAGAGATTGAATCGCTGGAGCAAAAGCTGGATAAATACAAAATGATTAAGCAGGGGATGATGCAGGAATTACTCACCGGAAAAACGAGGCTGATATGAACGAGGTAGGGCAAATCGAACGAGAGACCCAAAACCGTGTGGTTAAGTTATTCAAAGACCAATTGAAATACCAATATTTAGGCGATTGGCAAGACCGCTCCGGCAACAGCAATATTGAAGAAGCTATCCTTTGCAAATATTTAAAAGAGAAAAAAGGCTACAACGATACCCTTATCCGTAAAGCTCTGTATGAACTTGGCAAGGCAGCAAACAATCTCAATGACGGCTTATACAACGCCAATAAAAATGTTTATCAACTGCTTCGTTACGGCGTAAAAGTAAAAGCCGAAGCAGGTGAAAATTTTGAGACCGTTGAACTGATTGACTGGGAACATCCGCTTGAAAACGAATTCGCCATTGCCGAAGAAGTTACTATCAGCGGAAAGCAAGACAAGCGACCAGATATTGTTCTGTATATTAACGGCATAGCCCTTGGCGTACTGGAACTAAAGCGAAGTATTGTTTCCATTGGTGATGGTATCCGTCAGAATATTGTCAATCAGCAAAAGGAATTTATTCAATCGTTTTTTTCTACTATTCAATTGGTCTTTGCTGGAAACGATACTCAGGGCTTGCGTTATGGAACGATAAAAACACCTGAAAAATATTATCTTAAGCGGAAAGAAGAAAGTGATGTAGAAAACCTGCTCGATAAATACCTGCTTAAGCTATGTGATAAAGAACGTTTTCTCGAAATAATCTATGACTTTATCTTGTTTGACGGCGGCATAAAAAAACTTTGCCGTCCGCACCAGTATTTTGGCGTTAAAGCCGCACAGAAATATGCACAAAAACACGAAGATGGTATTATCTGGCATACGCAGGGCAGCGGCAAAAGTTTGGTTATGGCATGGCTGGCAAAATGGATTCTGGAACACAACCCGAATGCTCGTGTGGTAGTTATTACCGACCGTGATGAACTGGATAAACAAATAAAGCGAGTGTTTGAAGATGTGGGCGAAGAAATCTACAGAACCCGTAGCGGTAAAGACTTAATGCATCAATTGGCTCTGGCAAAGCCCCGATTGCTTTGTTCGCTGGTTCATAAGTTCGGCAGGAAAGATGTTGATAACTTTGATGAGTTCATCGAAGAATTAAGAAACGCACCTTCTGCTACTGTTGGTGAATTATTTGTTTTTGTAGATGAGTGCCACCGCACTCAGTCGGGCAAGCTGCATAAAGTAATGAAAGCCATATTAAAGAATGCCGTATTTGTCGGCTTTACAGGAACGCCTCTCTTAAAGCAGGATAAGCAAACCAGTCTTGAAGTATTCGGCAAATACATTCATACCTACAAATTCAATGAAGCCGTAGATGATGAAGTAGTTTTGGATTTGGTGTATGAAGCCCGTGATATTGACCAGAAAATCTCCTCACCGGAGAGAATAGATGAATGGTTTGAAGCCAAGACCAAAGGGCTGAACGATTTTCAAAAATCTGAACTGAAAAAGAAATGGGGCACAATGCAGCGGGTGCTCAGTTCACGTAGCCGATTGGAGAAAATTGTCAGCGATATTATTTTTGATTTTAATGTAAAACCCCGATTAAGTTCGGATTTGGGAAATGCCATTCTTGTAGCTGGTAGCATTTATGAAGCCTGCCGTTATTTTGAACTCTTCCAAAAAACCGAACTAAAGGGGAAATGTGCTATTATTACCTCTTACAGTCCCGCTACAAAAGATATTACAACCGAAGATACAGGTGCCAATACAGAAACAGAGAAAGAATACCTATACAAAACCTATATTGACCTGCTCAATGGCAAAACTACGGAGAAATATGAAGACCAGGCCAAAGCCAAATTCATAAAAGAACCTGCCGATATGAAACTGCTCGTTGTGGTGGATAAGCTGCTTACCGGCTTTGATGCTCCGCCGTGCAGTTACCTGTATATAGATAAGAGTATGCAAGACCATGGTTTATTCCAGGCTATTTGTCGTGTAAATCGGTTGGATAGTGATGACAAGGAATTTGGTTACATAATTGATTACAAAGACCTGTTTAAGAAAGTGGAAAATGCGGTTGCGGTTTATACTTCGGAATTGGATTATGATAGCTTCAAAAAAGAGGATGTGGATGTAATATTGAAAGACCGATTGGAAAAAGGCAGAGAGCGGCTGGATAATGCTCTGGAAGAAATTGCCTTGCTATGTGAACCTGTAGAACCACCGAAAGACTCTTTGGCCTATATCCGCTACTTCTGCGGTAATCCCGAAAATGAGGAAGACCTCAAAGCCAGCGAAGTAAAAAGAACCGCATTATATAAGCAAACTGTGGTATTGATACGAGCCTATGCCAATATTTCAGCAGAAATGGAAGAAGCAGGATATAGCCAGACTGATATTGAGGATGTTAAGAGAAAAGTAGATTTTTATCTGAAACTCAGAGAAGAAATCAAGAATGCCAGCGGCGAGACGCTTGATATGAAAACCTACGAAGCAGATATGCGGCACTTGCTTGATAACTTTATTCAGGCTGACGAACCACGGAAAATATCGCCTTTTGAGAATCAAACCTTAATAGATTTGATTGTGAAAACGGGCATTGCCGATGCAATCAACAATTTACCGCAAGGCATAAAGGGCAGCAAAGAAGCGGTTGCCGAAACTATTGAAAACAATGTCCGCCGAAAAATTATTAAAGAACATCTGATAGACCCCGCTTACTTTGAAGAAATGTCGAAACTTTTAAACGAAATTATCAAGGAAAGAAAAGCCAATGCAATCAGCTACGAAGAGTATTTAAAGAAGATTGCAGACCTTGCAAAAAGGACAACCAATCTAAGCCGTGATGATTTACCGGCAGGCATTCAAACCAATGCACAACGGGCTTTGTACAATAACCTTGGGAAGAATGAGCCATTGGCAATTCAAATAGATAAGGCTGTCAAGCGTGTCAAAAAAGCGGACTTCCGTGGCAATTTGCAAAAAGAGAATGAAATTAAAGCAGAAATCTATGAAATTCTTAATGATGAAAACGAAGTTGAAAGAATCTTTCAGATTATAAAACAGCAAAATGAGTATTGAGACAAAGCAAATAATGCTTGGTGATATGTATGTTGATGTTGTGCAAAAAGACATCAAAAATGTGCATCTAAGCGTACATCCGCCTACCGGTAGAGTAAGAATATCCGCACCTTTACGTATGGATTTGGATACAATCAGGATATTTGCCATTTCAAAATCGAGTTGGATTAAAAAACAGAAAAATAAACTTCTCAATCAGGAAAGAGAAGCAGCAAGAGAATATATTACAAGAGAGAGTCATTACTATCTGGGCAAGCGTTATCTGTTAAAAGTCATAGAACATAATGCTCCGCCCAAAGTGATATTAAGGCATGAAACTATCGAAATGTATATAAGACCGAATACAGCTATCAAAAAAAGGAAAGAAATTTTAGATGAATGGTATCGTCAGAGATTAAAAGGAATGTTACCTGAAATTATTGCCAAATGGGAAAAGAAAGTGCGGGTAAGAGTATCAGAATTTGCCATCAAAAAGATGAAAACAAAATGGGGAACTTGTAATATTAAAGCCAAACGTATTTGGCTCAATCTTGAATTGGCTAAAAAGCCAAAGCGATGCTTAGAATATATTCTTGTTCACGAAATGATACACCTCTTGGAACGTCATCATAACGAGCGTTTTTTAGCTTATTTGGATAAATATCTGCTGCAATGGCATTCTTATAAAGAAGAATTGAACAGATTTCCCATTAGTCATACAAATTGGAATTACTAATATATGACGGTTAACAATCGACGCCCCAAACGGCTGATCAATAAAACAGGAGAGGAATTTATTAGATATGGGTACAGATTACTCACCAAATAATTTTATAAGGCGAACTCCTAACTGTCTGCTTGAAAAGTATCTAAAGTCCAAAGGAATAGCTCCGCAAGTCGAAATTGAAGTTAAATCTGTCGATGGAGAAAACCAGAAGAAAACTATAAATGTATCTGAGCTTGAGGAAAATCAATTCAAACCTATCATCGCCCTGATTGATTTGCTGGAGCAAGAAAAACAGGCTGAAATTGAAAAAGATTTCCGTGATATAGACGAAAGAGCCTGTAAAGCCGACATAGCTTGTCTAATTGAGGAATCTCAATGGGAAGGTCATAATCTGGATATAACTGAAAATATTGAACAAATGAGCAATCATTATGAACGAGCTATGTGGGTCTTTCTGAATCATCCGACAGTTTTCAAAAATTCTGGTCATTTTCAAAAAATGGACGGTGTAGCTTTCAAGAAAGCCTATGTCTGGAAAGGTCTTACCCCAAATCAGCTTGATAGTGAACTGGAAGATTTCAAACAAAAAATGATTGAGCATTATAAAAAAGAAGGCCGTGGCAAACACTGTTTTATAGAGGTTCTCAAACGCTCCGCTCCAGAGCGATACTGCTATTTTGTGTATCTTGAAGATTATGGAGATATTCTAAACGAATTTGAAGGTGAGATAATTAAGGGTAAACCTGTTAAGCCTACTTTTGAAGTAATATTCGTTTATCACACTGAAAGTGGACGAATTGAAACCAATACCAGAGCAAAAAGAGACCGGATAAAGCAACTACACGAAGCATTTTGTCAGGGTGTTTTGAATATGGAGAAGCTACCTGATAAGGACAGCCGGATGTACAATCTTGAAAAACTCAAGACCCGCTTTAATTTTATGCCCCGTGACCCACAAGATAACATTGCTTTTGTAAAATTGAAATTTATTGAACTGGAAGTAGATTTCAAAAGACGTATTAGCTTTACCGATAACAGCAACCGTTCAGATATTTATAATCTGATAAATGACGCTCTTAACCAGCAAAATATCCCCCTCAGTAGCGTTACTGTTACAAAGGTAAATATGCAAATCGTGTTCAGAAAAATGACAGACGAAAGAAGAGCCAAGTCGGTAGCGTTTGGTATTGGAACTCCTGACTGGTGCAGTTTAAAAGACTCTCTTACTCATCAGATTGCCCAGAAATATGTCGAGAGATGGGGGCTAATCTCGGATGAAACCATCGAAGCACCAGAGAAATAAAACTGATATTGATACCGAGAAAGTAATTGTATGAATTTACTCAAGTATCTTGAAAAACAGGCAAAACTTTCAGACAGATTATGCGTCAGTTATGATGAACTTGAGGAATGGCCTGCTAAGCAGGTAGAAGAAGCCAAAAAGCAAGGATGTCTTGTTCAGATTGATGATGCAAAAGGTATCATGTGCCTCCAGTGTCCGAAAGCTTGCTGGAAGGATGTTGAAATAAGGCAAAAAGATAGCCAAAATGTAGGCGTTTATTTTTGTGAAGATGAAGATTGTGCCGGATAATACAGGGCAAGACCTGCACGGTAGAAACAGCCGATGTTCTGCTCAAGTATTTTGGTCTTACAGTTACCAAAAAGCTAAAGAAAAAGGCAAGGTGACATTATGGCATTTATTTTCTGGCAGAAAGACACTATCAAGGAAAAGAATAATAAAATAAAGAGTAGTGTGCCTGTCGCAGGCATCTTGGCTCTTCTCGTAGCTGGTTTTATTACTATTATTTCTACTTGCGGAATTACGGTAGCCTCAATACACACAAAAGAACTTTTGTTGTGTCGGCAACGTTTGGCTAATTCTTCAGAGGCAACTGAGAAGGATAAGATTAGAGCATCAGAGCTACAGGATAGTTTTTGGGTAATTTTGCCTAAATGGGTGTTAGCTTCGATAATCGTAATTGTAGGTATAATTACCTATGCATCCTTATCTGTTACGCTCTTAATATTGTTCCTTCGTATAAGGAAAGTAAAATTGTCTTCCCTGGTAACTACTAATACATCTTAAGGAAGATATTATGGCAAGCGTATTCAAACGGAAATACACAAAAGTTATTAACAGTAAAAAGGTCAAAAAGCAGTCGCAGAAATACTATACCCGATTGATTGATGCCGAAGGTATCAAACGGACTATACCGCTATACACCGACAAAACGGCAAGTATGCACAAGGCGTTACAGCTTAAAAGAGAATTTGAGCAAGCCAGTGAGGGCATTACTGACCAATACAAAGAGCACCGTAAAAGACCGCTTGTTGAGCACCTGGTAGAATTTCAGCAGTCACTATTAGCAAAGGGCGGTACTGCCAAACACGCAAAGCAAGTAACATCAAGAGTAAAGCAAATAGTCGAGGACTGTAAATTCAAAACTTGGACGGATATACAGCCAAGCAAAATACAGAAGTATCTTGCCGGTCTGCGAAACAACGGTCAGGGCATATCCGCTCAGACGTTCAATTTCTACCTGAAGGCCATAAAACAGTTTTGCAAGTGGATGGTTCAAGATAGGCGTGCTGGCACATCACCATTGGAGCACTTGAAAGGAGTAAATGTAAGAACGGACAGAAGGCACGACCGACGAGCACTTGAGCCGGACGATGTAAGGCGTCTATTAGAGGCCACAACAGCAGCTCCTGAACGTTTTGTTATGACAGGATACCAAAGGGCTACATTATATCGCTTGGCTGTAGAAACCGGTCTGAGGGCTTCAGAGCTACGAAGCCTGACCGTATCATCGTTCGACCTTGATAACTGCACAGTTACAATTCAGGCAGCTTACAGCAAGCATAGAAGGCAAGATGTACTACAATTACGACCAGATACAACAGAACAGTTACGGAGCTTTTTTGCTGGCAAAATGCCAAGCGTGCAAGTGTTCCATATGCCAGATAAGACAGCAAAGATGTTGCAAGCTGACTTAGTGGATGCCAAAATACCTTACGTAGACGACTCAGGCCGATATGCCGACTTTCACAGTTTAAGACACACAACCGGAAGCTGGCTTGCTGCGAATAATGTACACCCTAAAGTCGCACAAGCTATTATGAGGCACAGCGATATAAACCTTACGATGTCGAGATATACGCATATCCTCACAGGACAAGAGTCAGAAGCAGTCTCAAAGTTGCCTGACTTATCTTTACCGAGCAGTCAAAAGCAAATTGCAACTGGCACGGATAATGAGCCAATAAGGACTGAGCAGAAATTGACACCCCAGTTGACACCTAAATTGACACCTACAGCTTTCTCTGGAAGTAACCACTCTGCAACAGATGTCAACGTATTGTCAAGAAATCAAAAGAAAGCAGATAATCACAAGACTTTACAGATTGAGAGGTTAGACAATAAAAGCAAAGGATTGTCGCCAATTGTCACCAATAAAGAGCAACCACGCCTGAGAGGACTCGAACCTCTAACCTTCGGTTCCGTAGACCGACGCTCTATCCAATTGAGCTACAGGCGCAGGTCTTAATCATTTTATCCCCTGCAATTCACTACTTCAAGAAAATTAAAGCTGAACCATATATGCTCCTGATATCCTCAAGACCAGATTTAGCCAATTTTCTTGACCTGTTGTCTTGTTTGAAATATGATTATTTGCGAAAAAATAATTTTGAAAGGTACAGAGAAGAAAATGAAAATCAGCAAGCGAGCTGAGGCGGTGCCTCCTTCGGCGACTATATCCGTCACCACAAGAGCCAAGGAACTACAAGCACAGGGAGTGGACGTAGTTAGTTTCGGTGCGGGTGAACCGGATTTCGATACGCCTGATTATATCAAAGAGGCTGCAATAAAAGCTATTAAAGCAGGGAAAACAAAATATACCGCTGCTGCAGGAACGAAAGAGCTCAGGACGGCTATTGCCGACAAACTACAAAGAGAAAACGGCCTCAGGTACACGCCTGACCAGGTTATTGTCAACATCGGCGGTAAGCACGCGGTCTACGAGTCGATGCAGGCAGTACTCGACCCCGGCGATGAGGTCATTCTGCCCATTCCATACTGGGTGACATATCCGGAGGCAATAAAGCTTAGCGGTGCTGTACCAAAGATTATTCAAACCGATAAAATTAACAACCACAAAATCACACCACAGCAGTTAGAAAAGGCCATTAATGAAAAAACCGCGATGGTAGTTATCAATTCGCCAAACAATCCGGGAGGATTTACGTATACACCTGAAGAGCTGACCGGCCTTGTACAGGTTCTTGAAGGAACAAAAGTTATAGTGCTTTCAGATGAGATTTATGAAAAACTTACTTACGGCAAAACTAAATTCGTCAGCTTTGCTTCATTAAGTGATGATGCCTATAACAGGACATTAACCCTCAACGGCTTCAGCAAAACTTACGCAATGACCGGCTGGCGTCTGGGCTACACTGCAGGGCCGCTGGAAGTTATAAAAGCGATGGGACGATTGCAATCTCATATGACTCAAAACCCCGTAACCTTCGCTCAGGATGCGGTGATTGCTGCGTTGGGCGGAGATGCCAATATCGTAGAAAAGATGCGGACGGAATTCGAGCGTCGAGGCAAATATATGGCACAGCGCTTGAATTCCATTGAAGGCATCGAGTGCCCTGAACCTACCGGAGCTTTTTATTGTTTTCCTGATGTTTCGAGCAATTATGGCCGAACTATTAATGGCATGAAAATCACCGGCAGTATGGACTTCGCAAAGGCACTTTTAGAACAAGCCAATGTTGCCGTTGTTCCGGGCCTGCCGTTCGGCTGTGATGGAAATGTGCGTTTAAGTTTTGCCTGCTCGATTGAACAAATTACCAAAGGATTAGACAGGTTGAAAAAATGGATCAGCCAATAAAGACCAAAGACCCCAGACCAAACCAAAGATTCAAGACCAACAACCAAAATGATGGTTCGCAGGACAAGTCACAAGTTACAAGCTACGCACGCACTGCTTTATCCGGTTGGCCAATGATATTAGGCTGGCTGGCAATGCTGATTTTCGCACTTCACGCCTGCACACGAATGGTTGGCGCCGGTGATACCTGGGTTGCAATGGCCTGCGGCCGGCATTTTATCAATCACGGTGTTAACACTGTTGAACCATTCAGCGCAAATTCACACAAGGCAGGTCCAACAGCAAAGGAAATAATGACCTGGCCGAACTGGGCGCAATGGATTGCAGACAAAGTCGGTATGAAAACAGTCAAATACTGGCATCCAACCGGCTGGGTCAACCAAAACTGGCTGACACACGTTATTTTTTACTGGCTGACACATCTGTCTCCCTTTGCAGACGCTGAGACTTTTTCATTCAATACACTGGTCTATTGGAAGTTTGCGATTTACATAATTACCGTGATTTGTGTTTATTACACCGGTCGATTATTGGGGGTTAATCCAGCTTTGTCAGCAGTTTTTGCCTGCTTTGCGATGTTCGTAGGGCGTTCCTTTTTTGACATTCGCCCCGCAGGTTTCTCAAATTTGCTGGTTGCCGTCTTTCTGCTTATACTTGTCCTTGCCACTTACCGAAACATATTATATATCTGGCTCATTGTTCCACTCACAGTTTTCTGGTGCAATGTTCACGGCGGGTACATCTATGTATTTATAATACTCGTGCCGTTCGTGGTTATGAACCTCCTAACGAGTATCTTTAAAGAAAGGTTTGTTTCAATCGGCCTAAAAGGAATATATCACACCATTGCCGCAGGATTTGTTACTCTCATTGCGGCGATTGTATTCAATCCTTTCCATCTTACCAATTTTACACATACCTTTATTATCAGCGTCAGTGAGCATGCCAAAATGTGGCGTAGCGTACACGAATGGCATCCGGCTTTTGCATGGACAAATCCTGTGGGGACGGGTTTCCCATTTTTAATTCTTTTTATTTTAAGCATTGGTTTGACTTTTTTTTGGCTTTTCAGCTATTTTCTCAAACCCAGACTACTGAAAGCACCAAAGAATGAGCTTGAGGCACAGGAGAACCTATTCAAATTTCTATCGACAATCTTTGGTTGTGCAGCCGCTGTACTTATATGCTGGGTTATATTTATCTCCTTCTCTTTCGTTAAAGCCGATGCGGCGAGCTTGTTTTCGTGTGCTGCGTTTGTGTGTATCCTGCTGCTCAGTATTTACAAGAGTGTTCATTTCATTCATTTGGCGGTTGGCTTAACGCTGCTGGCCTTGTGGTCCGGCGATGCTAACGCCGGTTATTCCGGCAGATATATATATCCGTTTGTTATTCTGCCGTCATACGTCATACTGCATATTTTTGTCTTGCTTTTCTCGAAAATCTCCCGTACCAAATACGAGGCAAAAAATATTGCTCTTGTTGCCCTGGCAGCCATTGCTTCGTTGTTATTAATGATTCTCATCTTTAATCCCTTCAAATTTGAAATGCCTTTTTCCAACGCCGTGGGGCAATTTTGGAGGCTGCGCCGGCCATGGCATTCCAACTATGAACGCAACATCGGAATAACCTATAAGCACTTGTTTATTGTCCTTCATATCGTGAATATTGGTTCGATTGTTATTTGGTTAGCACTTCCTTACCTGCGAAAATTATTCGGTTTACTTCCGGGAAAAAACCGCGAAGACTCCCAAACCGTCCAATACGAGTCGCCCAAAATTGATTTATCATTAATGACCGTTGCCGCCCTTACCATTTATATGGCCTATCGTTCCCGCAGGTTTATACCGATAGCAGCTATCGCAGCCTGTCCGATTATAGCAATGTTTATTGACCAAATGACTCGCACAATCTCAGCCGCACGTAATTTCTACAAACATCGCGGCCTCTCTGTTGGTCCAATGCCATATAACCTCCAATTGTTTTTTATCTTTTCTGCCGCCGTTGTGGTTATAGCTCTTGGCACATGGTGGGGGCTTAAATTTAAATACGTTTATCTCGATTACTGGCCCGCTGATGAGAAACTAAATTCTATTTTTATACGGATGACGGCCTCGAACGTCAAACCATTTTACGCCTGTAAGTTTATAAGAGATAACAAGTTAAAAGGGAAAATGTTTAATTACTGGACTGAAGGCGGTTTCATCGCCTGGGGCCAAGAGCCCGACCCGAACACCGGCCGAACTCCTCTGCAGTTATTTATGGATGGCCGTGCACAGGCAGCTTATGAGCCGGAGGTTTACAAAACCTGGTCTTATATTATGGGTGGAGGCCCAACCGTCCAAAGCGCTGTGATAAGACAAACCACTCCCAATTATACCGAAGTCGGCAAGTGGATAGATAAACAACTGAAAAAACACGATGTCTGGGTAGTCTTAATGCCCCTATCCGACCCAACTGTATATAATGGGCCTCTCGTAAAAGGCCTTGAAACTAATCCTAACTGGCCTCTTGCCTTCTTTAATAACAAACAAAAACTCTATGTTGATATAACAACCCCTCAGGGTCAGGAGCTTATCGATGGCATATTCAACGGCAAAACAGTTTATCCCGATGAATTTTCCAAAAACCTTGCCATTTCCTATAACCAGTTAGTCGATAACAAAGGCAAACAAAGCCTTGATTCTGCCATCAAGGCTTTCAAATTACACCCATCACAAGCCCCTCTACAGATGATTGCATCTGCTCATAGATACGCTGAATTGCGGCCGCTTATTAGTGATTTCTGCAAAAATTATTTCGACGAGTTCGCAAAAGATAAGGGTCTTTATGAAAAAAAGGATGGCTATCTCCATAGAATCTGGGCCGCTTTACTCGCAAGCCAATACCTGCGGCAAAATGCTGCAAAACAAGGAAACATCGAACTTGTGCGATTTTATGACGCCAAAATGAGGGAGTATAATACCGAGCAGAAGCCAGTAATTAAAGAAAAGAGGTGGTAGCTTGTGATAGATGATAAATTGCCTGCAGAACCTGCCAATCCAAATCGTCAAGTTGCTGTTTCGGGAAGTCCGGAACCTGCGAACACTGCTGCGGTTTCTATTAGTGTTTTCTTCCCCTGTTATAACGAACAAGACAATGTTGAGCGCACAGTGGAACAGGCACTTGCTGTTCTAAAGAAACTTAACGCCGACTTTGAAGTAATCATCGTTGACGATGGCAGTTCCGACGCCACTGGGCAAATCGCCGATGAAATCTCCAGCCGGGACAAGAGGGTAAAAGTGGTGCACCACCGGCCTAATCTTGGTTATGGAGCCGCATTGCAGTCCGGATTTAAAGCAGCCACTAAAAAACTTGTTTTTTATACTGATGGCGACGGCCAGTTTGATATCAAAGAAATGCCGCCGCTACTGCCGCTGATGGAGCAATACGATATTGTCACCTGCTATCGCCTGAACCGTCAGGACAACCTCGTACGCAGGCTCAACGGCTGGGCATGGACGAAACTGGTCTGCCTCTTGTTCAATATGAAAGTCCGTGACATTGACTGCGCTTTCAAACTGTACAAAAGGGAAATATTCGACAATATTCGAATGTCGAGTTCAGGCGCTCTCATAGATACTGAGATTTTAGCTCGTGCCATCTGTAAAGGTTACTCTATCACCCAAAAAAGTGTACATCATTATCCACGAACAGCCGGTGCACAAACCGGCGCGAATTTAAGGGTAATTCTTCGTGCGTTTAAAGAGCTGTTCAAACTACGCAGCCAAATCCTGAGCGGAGATTAATAACCAAGGCACAATACAAAGTATGAACAAAGAAAAAGTCAATTTGTTCATCTACGGCTCGCTGCGTGACCGGAGAGTTTTTCAATCCATCAGCGGTTTAAGTTTTACTCGAAAACCTTCTAAAATTGACGATAAAACCCTTTTAGCAGAGCCAGCCTTTCTGCCACATTACAGAAAAGTCAGCCCTGACAACGTCTATTTCTATGCTGTTGCAGCTCTGTCTTCAAGAATCGAAGGTTTTGTTATCTATGATGTTCCTGCCCCGGCAATGACGGAAATTGATAAGTACGAGGGGAAACGCTACAACAGAGAAACAGTGCACGTCAACACTGCAAAGGGGCAGGTCAAGGCCCGGGCCTATTTAGTAAGCCACGAATCAATGGAAAAGCATTTTGGTGACAGGTTTCACGTTAATTTAATACACGAACTTTGGCTGAGGAAACGAATCGATAAATTTATCAAAAAACACACCCGCCCCGGTGAATACACCGCCGATGCCCAACTGGAACGTCAGGCTCACAGAGAACTACTCGCAACCACTGAGCGTGATTTGGTCATAAGCCACTATCGCACCGATGCAGTTAGTGATTACTACCTTGAGCATGAGCTTGACCGGCCTCTGCCGAGCATAAAACATTTGTACAACGAGCCGCAGGCACAGCCTTTTATTAAAAATTATCTGACCTTAGTCATAAAGCAGGTTTTGCTCAGCCAGCTCGAGGAAAGAATTCGGTCACGATACCGTTTTGAACTTGAGCACATGCGTACTTCTGAAAGATACTTCAAACGCTCAATCAGTATTCTCATTGCTTTACAGATGATAAACGCAAACAGCCCTGAAGTTGACTTGATTATTGAACAATCTCTTAGAACTATGCCCTATGACAGGCTTGACCTCATTGACTATGTCAAATATGCCGTGCGTGCAGCAAAAAGTCTTTTCCACAGTCGTGTTGTTCGGGCACATCTGGAGCATGTTAATTCGAGTTTTCAACCCGGCCTTGTGCCGCTCGGTGCCGAGATAGAGTTGAGCAACCTCGGCTTTGCGGCGGTTGAACCGCAGAGAAATCTAACAAAGGCCTGCGACCAAATATATGATGGCTTCAGGTATTTTCACGATTTTTACCTGGATGTTTTGTCCTGGAAGCTCGGTGGTTATATTGACGACCACACCGGCTCGACCGACCGGGATCGCCGCTGTGGTTTCCTAGAGCTGGCGCCGGGCAGACTAAACATCACCGGAGAACTGTCTCGACCGGCAACTGCAGACCCCTGGGTTCTTAATCAGTTAATACACGAGATTACTGCTTTCTATAACGTTCGTCCGCATAGTTTGCATCTTTCCTTTCAACTTCGGAGGAATCAAATCGGCAATCAGAAGATTCTGCCCTTAGGTTTTGTGAAGTGTCTGCTTATACTTGGCGGTGGCACTGAGCAAAAAGACAGCGGCAGGCTGTGGATTTCAAGAATGGGCTACGATGAGATAACACAGCATGAATACGGAGAAGAACTCGTCTTTGCCAGGACCAGTAAACGCAGATGGTATCTCGGTGAAGATGAAATTGCAGACAAGCCACCGGCGCAGGCCACCACATACATCCAGCAGTACAAATTTATTCGTCTGGAAAAAAGAGTCAATTATGAGCCATTAATTCTTTGCCTTAAAGGTCTTCAGATTGCCTACAACCCAGGTGATTACTTGAGCGCCGAGCAGCTCAAAGGCAATAGAAGATTGCGAAAGCAATATGAGGACTTAAAAAGATGGGCTACTGCACCTACAGAAATCAGTCCGCAAGTAATTAGCAAATTCTTAAACACTGTCCACGACGGCTTAATGAACGAAGGGCACCGTCGTCCTGCCCACCAGCTGCACTATATCGACTGGGCGCTAAACGCTATCGATGTACAGCTTCGCATGTTCAATAAGCAGCTTAAAGACCCGCCTAATGCTTCTTAATCTTTCTGTTTCCCCGCCTTTTTACATTCAACTGATATAACTTTCTTTTTTTCAGCCTTTTTATTGCGAATCTCACCACTTCATTATGGTCGAACCCCAAATCTTTCGGCAGCTTTTCTATATCAAACCATCGCGCCTTTGCAGCATCATCACCTGCTTTTATCTTATTCTGTCCCTTCGTTACAACAGCCATAAATGTTACCGTAATTACTCTTCCTCTCGGGTCGCGGCCGACACCGCCGAAGGTATGAATCTGTTCCAGCGGCACTGCCACCAGCCCCGTTTCTTCCGCCAATTCTCTGGCAGAAGCGTCCCCAAGCTCCTCATCCATATCGACAAATCCGCCGGGCAGACACCATTTGCCTTTGAACGGCTCATTCTTGCGATTGATTAGCAGCAGTTTGGCTTTACCTGCAAAAATTCCAAACACCGCAACGTCAGATGCAACCATCGGCCTCGGCCAGTCATAAACATATTTGCCTTTTTTCGCCATACAGCCGAATAATTTAGCAAACCAGCCGTAAACAATCAATGCCTATTGCATGGCATAGCCATTGCTTAAAACTCACTTTTTGCTTAAAATGCCCCTGCTATGGCCTTTTCAAAGAATAATTGCGACAAGAAAATTGAGGTCGTTTCGCTCAAACTCGGTAACGGCTTCAGCGGCAGGGCGGTGTCCTCAGACACACAGGGCAGAAAGTTCTCGAGAGACGACTGGATTAAGTGCCTCTCAGAACCACATTTACTGTTCGAAAATGTTGAAAAAATCATAAAAACTGAAGGCCGAAACTGTGTCGCTGTAAAAAATCTCACAATAGCAGACAGCCGGCTAAAAGTGGTCATCAAACGCCACTATCCCGGAGACGGTCTGCGACAATTCTTTCGCTCGTTTCGCAAGGGCAGGGCTTTGCGGAACTTCGATACCACCGTAAAATTACTGAACTGCGGCGTTCCGGCGGCAGGGCCTCTTGCCGCTTTACAAAAAAGACGGAACCTGCTTACCGAGCAAAGCATTTATATTACCGAATTTATTGAGAACAGCTCTCACCTGCGCACCTTCGCGTCCGAACAATTGCCAAAAGGACAAGCGGAGCAGTTTGCGATAAAAAAGCAGCTTTGCCATCAGCTCGCAGCCATATTAGCAACGCTTCATAAAAACGGCCTGTGGCACAGGGACTCAAAAGCAGTTAATTTTTTAGTTCGCAAAAACACCGAGGACGAATACGAAATACTACTCGTCGATGTAGATGGAATAAAGCCTTATCTACTTCGGCGGGCAAGTCAACGATTTCGCTGCCTGTGGCAGCTTGCCGCCTCGCTGCTTTGCGTATCCGCTGTTAACCGAACCGATTACCTTCGAACCTTTACCATTTACAGTAATCTCACAGGCCTGCCCGTCCCGCAGCGCCGCAGGATTTTCCGCCGGCTGTCGGAAAAAGCCAAAGCCAAATATCTGAATTCGAAGCTGAATAACATCCTGATAATCAAGCCCAGCTCGCTCGGTGATATAGTCCTGGCATTGCCGGCCCTTTCAGCCCTGCGAAATAGCTTTCCCGAATCGAAGATTAGCTGGTTCGTTCGGCCGGAGTTCGCGCCGCTTCTTAAAAACCATCCGCACCTGACCGAAATAATCCCTTTTGACCGCAAGTTTCTCGGCAAAGCCTGGTACCATCCACGCGCATTTGCCTCTCTGCTGTCGCTTATCCTGCGGCTTCGCCGCAGCAGGTTCGACGCTGTAATCGACCTGCAGGGCCTTTTCAGGACCGCTTCCCTGTCGTGGTTGTCCGGCTGCAGGAAACGCTTCGGAATGACAACCGCCAGAGAGTTCGGCCATATCTTTTATACACATAAAATTGCACAAGACCGTAATTGCATTCATCTGGTCGATTACTACCTCAAAATTGTCCAGACTGCCGGTGCTTGCGAAAATCAGGTGCAATTTTTGCTGCCGGTCGATTCTGCTGCCGCTGATTCGGTTAAGAAATTGCTGAAAACTAATGGTATTAACGGCGCTTATGCGGTTTTTGTCCCCACATCCGCTCACAGCGATAAGTGCTGGCCGGCTGAGCGGTTCGCCGCTTTGGCTGATAGAGTCTCTAAGCAGTTCGGCCTTTCTATAATCGCTACCGGAACAGCTTCTGAAAAGGGTGCAGTAGAAGAATTGGGAAATCTTGCTAATGTCCCAATAGCTAATTTCGCCGGTGCGACCTGCCTCAGTGAGCTGATTGCTTTGCTGAAACAGGCCCGGCTGGTGGTAAGCAATGATACCGGCCCGGGCCATATTGCCGCTGCTTTGGGCGTGCCGGTTGTTTTGATATTCGGCAGGTCCAATCCCGCAAGGGTCGCTCCATACGGAAGGCCTAATTGCGTAGCAGCGGTCGAGCCGGACGACAGGGGCTTCAAGGCCGACAGCACCGACCCGAAACACGATATTAAAGCAGTAACCGTTGATGAGGTTTATCAAAAAGTATGTGAGCAACTTGATAGTCACTAGTCGCTGGTCGCTTGTCGCTAGCTGATTGAGTCCGGCAAAGCCGGTAAGTGTTTTTAATAAATCCCTCGACTGCGCTCGGGGTAAAATTGGGTTCGTTTGGGTTCGTTTTGGGTTCGTTTTGGGTTCGTTTTTATTAGCATAGTTAATAGTTCATTGTTCATAGTTCATTGTGAAACAAGAACTTACGTTCATTTTGCCGTTTTGTAAATTGGGTTCGTTTTGCATTTTTTGTTCATTTTGATTGACTCTTCCTCTGCGCACACCGATGGCGCAAGCCACAGTGGGCTTTTCAAAATGGATGGGCGATATTAACTTATCAAAGGACGTTTCGAGAACATGGGACACCACGTGGGGTATCCCACTGTGGGACGTTCTCTTATAATTGGAGGTACCCGCGCATTTGATGCGAAAAAAGTACTCGATTCTCGATACTTGATTCTCGTAACTCGTTGTTAGGTAGGAAGTTAAAAATTTTTGAAAAAAATGGATTTTTACCATTAACTACCCCCATTTTTGATTGATTTTTACTCCCTACCGTTCAGGCAATCGCCACTGCAGGCCTAAAAACTTAATTGGATATATAAAGGCACTACACTGAATTGCCGATAATAGAGCCTAGATATTATGAAAACCGAAACCTTAGATATAACAATAGAGTACCTGGAAAAAGACGAGATAGTAGTCGTGAACCTGTCAGGCATCATGGACTTCGAGGAGCACAGGAAATTTAACGCAGAGATGTTTTCGTTCGCGGAGGAGCATAACGCGCACAAATTTTTAGTAAGGATGCTGGACGTGATACCGAAGCTCACCGTCCTTGAAATTGATGATATGCCCAATGCATTAATAGAATGCGGCGCGAAACCCGAATACAGAATAGCCGCTTTGCATAACCCTCCACCGCCATACGACAAAGGATTCGAATTCTTCAAGAACGCGGCATTCCTTAAGTCTCTAAAAATTAATCAGTTTACCCTCGAGGACGAGGCGTTGGCGTGGCTTAAATCTGAACCATAACCTGTCAGCTTTCAATTCCGCGGCAAGTAAATTCATTTAATCGGGGGAGTGAAACTCAATCGTGCTGCGCTGCCGATAGGCCCTAAATGCTGTTGTCTACAGGATAAATTTCCGGAAGCCACCGCCGAAGGCGGAGATAATCGAAAATAAAAATGGGAGGCGAAGCAAAAAAAATGGCCAAACCCACAGGGCAGGTTGATGGACGCAGCAGCAAAATTATTTGTTGAAAGTTGGGGAAATCGCTTGAATTATTTTCGTAAAATGGCTCGAAAGGGGTCAATGGCGCTTGTTTATGAGCATATGATAGAAAATATTGGAAAATATTGGAAAACGTTTGAAAACATTCGAAAATATTTGAAAACTGTATACAATCCTTCGAAAACTCAGGACAAGTTATTCAAAAACTATATAGAAACGGGTGAAAACTATAAAGAAATAGCGTATAGCGTGGAGCGTTTAGCGGACAGAAAAGTGCAAAAATAAAAAAGGCAGTCTAAAGACTGCCTTGCATTCAATTTAACCTGCGGCCAATCTTTATCTACGGCTGCGTCCGCCGCCGCGTCCGCCGCCAGGTCCGCCGTCACGCCCGCCGTCACGATGGCTGCGATGACCACCATTATTACTATGTCCGCCGCCCTGAAACTTAGAAAAGCTCACACTAAATCCAGGCTGTTCATACACAGAGACGCGATTAACATAAACAGGCTGTTGGCAGGTGTAATAAACAACGGGCTGCTGAAAAACAGGAACGGGCCGATAAATGTAAGCAGGCTGATATGCGGGTTGAAAAGAGATGCCGATACTGATTTTGCTGCTCCCATAAGCCGTTACTGAACAGGCCAAAACCACCAATATCAAAATATATTTTAAATTTTTCATTTTTATCTCCTTTCATTTTTTATCTTCTCAACTCTATGCGTTGATTTTATTACATTGTTCTATAAATAAAGACGCACCAATCTATGTTCTTATTGCAAAATAAAGAGATATATGAGAAGAGGTGGCCGACCGCTTAAGCGGAGTAAATTAGTCGTTAGTGAACAGTCGTTAGTTAGTGGAGTCCGGCAAAGCCGGGGGATGCTTTAATTGGCTGTGGCTGCCGGAGGCCGCAATGTTTTCGTATTGCGTCGTTCGTATCGCGTATTGCGAAATGCTGCTGATAGGCCGGAATGAGGAAATATACAATAAGTATGCCGGAGGCGGTTAAAAATCAAAATGTAAAACGCAAAATTGTGGAGCCGCTTCGCGGGGCCATTTTTGATTAGAGAGACGGTATCCAAGCAGAAGACAGGACAAGTAGACCCTCTCAGGCACTGAGAGGGCTTTCAGTCAAAGGAAGGAAAAGTTATTTTCAAAACATTCCCACAAAAGCTTGATGTTTTATTTCCGGTAAATTAAATTGCTGACAAATCGGTTCGTATATTATTATGTTGGATTAGGAAAAAATGAAAGAGGCAAAAAATACCAGATATATACCCGAAGATATACTTCGGGCACTCATTGCTAGATCTGGTGGGTATTGTCAGAATCCTAAATGCAATTGTAATCTTTTTCCATTTATGGCCGATGGTACATATAAGAACATCAAGGAAGCAGCTCATATTATTCCTTTTTCTTCCGATGGTCCGAGAGGAAGCGAAAAGCGGCTTGATACATCTGATGATTTTTTGAATATAATTCTTTTATGCCCGACATGTCATACTTTAATAGATAAATTCCCAGAACGTTATCCAGCTTCGATGTTGCGAGAATGGAAGGAGAATCATGAGACCCGCCTAAAGCAATGCTTCAGTACACCAGTTTTCAAGGACAAGAAGGATCTGCGACAAGTAATCCTACCTATATTTACAGAAAATAAAGCACTATGGGTTACTTATGGACCTAGTTCTCTCTCTAAGGATTCTATACTTACAGATGCGGCAGAAATGTGGAACCAAGCTGTGCTAAAAACCATTCTACCAAATAATCGAACCTTGTTAGCAATCCTACGGGCCAATTCGCATCTACTTACAAAGAAAGAAATAGAATTGGTCGAACAGTTTGCGATTCATAAAGATGGGCTTGAGTATAACTACTTGTCAGGTGATAAGAATTCCTCAGTGCCTAGATTTCCAATAGAGGTAACTTTAATAGGAAAGGAAGAAGACCATGCCCGATATGAATCCTAAATTTGAGAGGGTTCCAAGGCCTGAATCAGTAGATGCTCTAATCAAATATCTTAAGTCTGTAAATGTAGTTACCAATATAGAGAAAATTAACGATCAGTTCATTCGTGTTGAACGAAGCCGTGGGCCCACGATCAACGCATTTTTGACAAACAAATACATAGTTGGTGAGGCAGATGTAATCGAAATTCTTTCAGAACATGAGGATATTGATTGTATTATAACCATGAGCGTTTGGAATTCATATACAGGCGGCGCTAAAGACCATTGCGTGCGGGAGAGAGTTGGTCTTTTCACATTCAAGGAATTCCTCAGTGCTGTATACAAGACAGGAAAAAAATTCTTGGATTACGAAGCTCGCTGAACTATTAGAAAACAGTAAGAGTATTTACCTTAATGGTATAGCAATCTATGTTTTCGGCTCGTATATCAAGACTCAAAATGGTAGGGATATTGATTTGCTTATTATTTATGATAAGCAGGTCGTTACATTATCTGGAGCACTTCATATTCGTAAGAAGATTGCTCGACAGATAAGGAAAAAAACAGGCAAACAAACACATATTTGCTTGTTATCGAAAGATGAGCCGGAATGGTCGGTTTTTGTTAAGGAAGAAAATGCAAAGATCATCATAAATCAGTTACCTACTACGTATTGAGGAAAGAACTTCATATCGGGATGTGAAAAATTAACTATATTGCTTGAAATATAACACTTATTTCTTATGTAATCAATAATCGATAATAACCAAAACGTAAAGTCGGGGCTAACCGATAACGGATATACAATGTTCGCATAAATCGGTCCCCGACAGAGAAGCAAGTGAGCAACAATCGAGGATCTGCGCTGCGCTTCGAGGTACCGCAAAAGCAAATTATTTACCGATAACAGATATACATCGTTCGCACAAATCGGGGTATTTGCTGTCGGAACCGACGGTTGGCCAATAGTTCCAGCAGCGCTGGCATTTTTTATGGGGGCTTTTCTTTGCTAAGACCGTTGTTTCAGTTATAACTTTGCCCAGTTGGACCTCGCTTACAATACAAAGGGCAGCGAATTGCTCCAGCCCGAACTCGTTCAGAACCCCGGCATTTTGCTCGTCGCAGCAAATAGTTACAGACGACTCCTGATTGCTGCCGATAATTTTGTCTTTTCGCAACGGCTCAAGGACGACAAGGACTTTATCACGCAGCTCCATCAGCTTCTGCCATCTCGGCTCATCGCTCTTGTAGTCAATAGAGTCATCGACCTTCGGCATTTCGGCTAAATGAATGCTGTCTTCGTATCTCGTATCTCGTATCTCGTATCTCGTTTTCAAAGCTGTCCAGACTTCTTCGGCGGTATGAACAAGGATGGGGGCGAGCAATCGAACAAGGGCATCCAAGATTTTGGACATAGCGGTCTGGGCGCTTCGGCGCGAGCGACTATCGGCGGGGTCGCAATACATTCTATTCTTGAGGACGTCCATATAGATACTGCTCATCTCGACCGTGCAGAAGTTATGGATGAGCGAAAAGACCCTGTGAAAAATAAAGCCCTCATAGGCATCCGTAACTCCGGCAATCAGCTTTTGCAACTGCTGGAGCGCCCAGTGGTCGATTTCGAACATATCGTTATAGGGGACGGCGTTTTTGTTCGGGTCGAAGTCGTTGATATTGCCGAGCAGGTATCGCAGGGTATTTCTGATTTTCCGGTAGGCATCCTGTATTCGGCCTATCAGCTCATCGTTGCAGCGTATATCTTCCTGATAATTTACGCTCGCCACCCACAAGCGCAGTATGTCGGAGCCGTATTTAGCTATTTCATCCTGGGCATTGACGTAATTACCCAGCGATTTGGACTGCTTCATTCCCTTTTCGTCAACGGTGAAGCCGTGGGTTAAAACGGCTTTGTAGGGGGCTTTGCCGATGGAGCCAAGGGCAGGCAGAAGCGATAACTGAAACCAGCCTCGGTGCTGGTCCGAGCCTTCGAGATATAAATCCACCGGCACAGGCCAGCCGAGTTTCGAAGCTGCGCTGTACCAGCTGCAGCCCGATTCGAACCAGACATCGAAGATGTTTTCCTCCTTCTGCAAATCATCGAAGCTGAAACCGGCCGGCAGCTTGAAGTCATCACCGAGAAGCTGCGGCGGCGAATCGGTAAACCAGCAGTTCGAGCCTTTGGTGCCGATGCGTTTAGCTACCGCCAGCACAGATTCTTTGCTCAAAAGCGTCTGACCTTCGGAGTTTACAAAAACCGGTATCGGTAGTCCCCAGCTTCTTTGTCTGCTGATACACCAGTCAGGCCGTGATTCGAGCATCCCTTCGATGCGTTTCTGACCCCACGCAGGAATCCATTTTACATTTTTGACTGCCTCTAATGCCAGGTTCTGTAGGTTATAACCTACTTTCCATCCTCCCTGCCCCAGTTTTGGTGAAGCAAAGTCCTTGCCTACCCGAATAAACCACTGCTCAGTTGCCCTGAATATGACCGGCCCTTTGCTCCGCCAGCAATGCGGGTAGCTGTGCGTAATTTCACCCTGAGCAAAGAGCAGACCTCTGTCCTGTAAATCCTTATTGATGACGGTATCGGCCTCTAAAACATTTCGTCCGCGCAGCCAATCCGGCACAGTATCATCATAACAACCGTTATCTAACACAGGTGAATATATTGCCAACCCATATCTCCGTCCTGACATATAGTCTTCAAGCCCGTGTCCAGGCGCAGTATGAACAAGCCCTGTCCCATCTTCAGTTGTAACGTAGTCAGCAAGGATGACCATAAAAGCGTCTTCGTCTGTGGGATTATTCTCAACAAATGGATGCAAATATCGCAGCCCTTCGAGCTCACCACCTCTGACTGATTTATCACTAACACTATACCCACCCTCTTTCAACTCGCCTGCTGCTATCACCGCCTCAATTCGCTCAGTGCACAATATCGATATAAACTTATCTTCGTTTTTCTCATAGCTGACAGCTTTATATTCAAGATTAGGGTGAACCGCAACCGCAAGATTGGCTGTGAGCGTCCAAGGTGTGGTCGTCCAAATCATAAAGCAGACTTTTGCTTTTTCAGCGTCACCGCCATCAACCAAGCCAAGCTCAATCAACTTTGCAATACTATCTTTGGCAACCGGAAAGTTCACAAAGATGCTCGGCGATGAGATGTCCTTATATTCGAGCTCAGCTTCTGCCAGTGCCGTTTCGCACTCAATCGACCAGTGAATCGGCTTTAACTGCTTTGAAAGCAGTCCCTTGTCAACCAATTCTGCAAACACCTCCAAAATCCCGGCTTCATACGCAGGCGCAAACGTGAGGTAGGGATTTTCAAAATCGCCGAAAATCCCTAATTCCTGAAACTGTTTGCTCTGGATTTTGACGAACTTACTTGCATATTGTTTGCAGAGCTTACGGACTTCAAGCTTGTCCATATTTTTGGCCTTTTCGCCAAGCTCGGTAAAGACCTTCGCCTCAATCGGCAGGCCGTGACAGTCCCAGCCGGGTATGTAAGGTGCATCGAAGCCCGCCATAGTCTTGAACTTAACGACAAAATCCTTGAGGACCTTGTTTATAACGTGCCCCATATGAATGTCGCCATTGGCATACGGCGGACCATCGTGCAGTGTGTAAAAGGGAGCACCGCTTCTCGCCTGTCTTATCCTGGCGTAAATGTTTTTCTTCGCCCATTCTTTTCGCAATTGCGGCTCACGCTGGGTAAGATTTGCCTTCATCGAAAAGCCGGTCTTCGGCAGATTTAATGTGTCACGATAACTTTTACTTCCATTCTCAGACATCTTAATAACTCTCAAAAAACAATATAGTAAATCGGACGCTGTTTTTTGTCAACGTCACCTTAAGTAATATCATTCCAATTCAATCCAATACCGTCTTGTCAGTTTCCCCGGCTCATCTCTGTCGCATTTATCTTTGAGGATGCCTCCGTTTCTTTCAATTATTTTCACCGAAGAAGCATTTTCGTCATCACAGGTTATGAGAACCCGCTTTAGACCAAGCTGCTTTGCTTTGGTGAGAGTTAGTTTCAATATCACTGTTCCAAACCTCTTTTTCCGCTGGCTCGGTCTAATTTGATAGCCGATATGTCCTCCGAGCCTTCGCAGCTTGTCATTTAGTTTATGCCTTATCGAGCTTGTCCCGAGAATAACATTGTCGTTGCGAACCAGCCAAAACGTCGTCTCAGGAACCCAGCCGTCGGGAAGATTGTGTCCATTCTTCCAGTCAAGATGCTGTTGAACGAATTTATGAAAATCTTTAGCAGCGTGCTCAATCCCCCAATCCCTGCTTTCTCCCGCTGCAATAAATTCACCGACCATATCCATATACTCAGTTTCGAGTTCAAGGCACGGCTCAATTAATTTGACTTTACTGGTCATATCTGTTTTTCACGGTTTTGGGGTAATAAAAAAGGCCTCTCAGAACTCGCTGCTCTGAAAGACCTTTAACATACTAAATATAGCTCTCTCAGGGCAGCTTCATAGCATCCTCTATAATCATAATAATCGCAATGTTTATAATACTATTCATAATACACCTTGTCTTTATAATTACCAAACACTAATCTACTACAATACTCGGCCAATGTCAAGCCTATCTTTAAAAAACTCAAACTTCTGATTACTGCATGCTGAAAATAGTTTCACACGCCTTGACACCATACCGAATAACAAATTAGAATCCACCACCATAATGGATAATATATTAATCAAATACCGTAGCTTTTGGGTTTGCCTGGCCTTGATGCTCATTACCACGGCAGTCTATTACCAAGTCTGCACCTACGATTTTATTAATTACGACGACCCTAACTATGTCAGTAAAAACCCAAATATACAGGCTGGCATCACACCCAAAGCCGTTAAATGGGCTCTCACAACCGGTCATGCCGATAACTGGCACCCCTTGACCTGGTTTTCACATATGCTGGATTGGCTTGTCTTTGGCCCTAAGGCAGGGGGTCATCATCTCACCAATCTCATTTTTCACATTGCAAACACACTGCTTCTATTCATTGTTCTAAAACAGATGACAGACAAGCTTTGGCCAAGTGCGTTTGTGGCGGCCTTGTTCGCCCTCCACCCGCTTCACGTCGAATCCGTTGCCTGGGTCGCTGAGCGCAAGGATGTCCTGAGCACTTTATTCTGGATGCTCACGATGTGGGCATACTCGCGATATGTCAAACAACCGGGAGTTGCTCGCTACCTGCTGACGCTGTTGACCTTTGCCATAGGCCTTACGGCAAAGCCTATGCTCGTAACTTTACCGTTTGTATTACTGCTGCTGGACTATTGGCCCCTCGCTCGTTTTCCCTCCGGACAGCCCATCGGCGAAACCGGCAAACGGAACAAAAAATATATGTATATCTACTCCCACCGGCGGATACTCTATCACCTAATTTGGGAAAAAATTCCCTTCTTTGCCCTCTCGGCAGTTTCAAGCATCATCACCTTTATTATGCAGCAAGGTCCAAGGGTGCAGATTACTCTGTGTCCTCTAAAGTTTCGCATTTACAACGCTCTTGTTTCTTACGTGGAATACATAGGGAAAATGATATGGCCAAGCCGATTGGCAGTATTTAATCCGCATCCAGGAAGGAACATCTCGATTTTAAATGTCGTAATATCAGCTGTTCTCTTGTTTGCCGTAACAATTCTCATAGTTCAGTTCGCCAAAAACCGTCGTTACCTCGTTACCGGCTGGTTCTGGTACCTCGGAACGCTTGTGCCTGTTATCGGCATTGTCCAAGTTGGTCTGCAGGCTCTTGCCGACCGTTATACCTATATCACTCTAACGGGCTTATTTATTATCATCGCTTGGGGAATACCGGACCTGCTAGCAAAATGGCAATATAAAAAAATCGCACTTACTCTATCAGCACTGCTGATTATTTTAGCTATGTCGATATGTACCCATTTTCAGCTTCGCCATTGGCAAAATAGTCTAACCCTGTTTCAACACTCTCGTGATGCAACCGGCGACAATTATATAACTCACGGTAACATAGCGGATTTCCTCTGCGAGCAAAACAAACTCGACGAAGCCATCGCAGAGTATCAAAAATGCCTTCAAATAAGACCTGACGACCCAGAGGCACTCAATAATATTGGCATTGCGCTCGGTAAGCAGAACAAACTCGACGAAGCCATCGAAGTGTATCGAAAATGCCTTCAGATAAGACCTGGCTACCCAGAGGCACTCAATAATCTTGGCATTGCGCTCAGCGAGCAGGGCAAATTTGACGAAGCCGTCGAATGCTTTACTAAAGTTCTGCGGACAAAACCTGATTCTTTTACTGCACATACCAATATAGGTTATGCTTTGTCTCTTCAAGGCAGCCTCGATGAAGCTGTTGTACATCTTGCCGAAGCGATCCGGCTCAATCCTCGCTCTGCACAAGCACACTACTATCTTGGGCAGGTCATGGTCCAAAAAAGAAAAATCGATGAGGCCATCGTACACTTCGAGGAGGCGCTGCAACTCAAGCCTAACTGGATTGAGCCTATGAATAACCTGGCCTGGTTTCTCGTCATAAGTCAGGAAACTACAATTCATAATCCCGACAAGGCAGTCAGGCTTGCCCGGCGAGTCTGTGAACTTACCAACTACAAGGAACCCAGCCTATTAGATACCCTGGCCGCGGCTTATGCCGCAGCAGGTGATTTCAGTAAAGCCATAGAAACCGCTGAAAAAGCCTTAGAATTATGCCAATCTTCCGAACGGAACTTGCTTAAAAAGAATATTGAAAATCGGCTGGTCCTGTATAAGGCGGGCAAAGCTTATATCGAAACTCAGTAGACCGTTTTTAGCTTATTCTTGACTCTGCACTGAACAACAAATAAAGTTGTTGTTAATGGCGAAGAAACTATACATAATTGCAGGTTATGCGCACATATACGTCGCTTATTATGACCCGATGCGTCAGCAGTTGACCAGCCCGTCCGGCGGGACAGCTTTTATTTTCCTACTGACAAAAGGGAATCTGGTCAAATCAAAACTATTTCCAAGGCAATGAATAAAACTCCAAAAAAGTATCGGTCTATTTACATTTATCTAGTTTTGGTCTTGGCCACTTGCTTCGCCTTTGAGCAAGTTCGCTACAATGACTTTGTCTGGGACGATATTCAATATATAACCGAAAATCCTCATGTTAAATGTGGAATAACCCGTGAGTCTGTCGTTTGGGCATTCAGCACTACATATGCTAGCAACTGGCATCCGGTAACATGGCTGAGCCACATGCTCGACTATCAGCTTTTCGGGCCGAATCCTCTCTATCACCATCTGGTCAATTTGTTGTTTCATATAGCAAACAGCTTATTGCTGTTCTGGGTTTTGAAGAGGATGACCGGTGCGGTTTGGCGCAGCGCCTTTGTAGCCACAGCTTTTGCTCTGCATCCTATACACGTTGAGTCTGTAGTCTGGGTCGCAGAACGAAAAGACTTGTTATGCGGTTTCTTTTGGATGTTAACCATAGCCGCTTACATTCGATACGCCCGATGCCCACGTATTGGGAGGTACCTATTGGTGATACTGCTTTTTGGCCTGGGACTGATGGCCAAGCCAATGATAATTACTTTACCCTTTGTGCTACTGCTGTTAGATTATTGGCCACTGAGACGATTTAGATCGCCATGGCAAGGTATAAGCAAAGTCTCACCGTCACCCGATTCAATTAATATCTGCTACCAAAGTTCAACACCTTGGCGTTTAATTTATGAGAAAATTCCCTTATTCATCCTTATGGTGGCCTCGGCTATCATTACCCTCATTGCACAGCAAAAGGGTGGCGCAATGAAAATGATCCTACCTGTAGATACGCGCATAGCCAATGCTGTAGTTTCTTATATCGGCTATATAGCTAAGATAGTATATCCAAGCAATTTATCAGTTTTGTATCCTCATCCCCGTGACAGTTTTCTCACATGGAACCCGATAGCTTCCGTTATAGTACTGATATTTCTAACCATCAGCATAATTTGTCTGTCCTGGCAGAAGCGGCATTATCTGGCAGTGGGCTGGCTATGGTATCTTGGTGCGTTAGTTCCTGTGATTGGCTTGATACAAGTTGGAATGCAGGGTATGTCTGACCGCTATACCTATCTTCCGTCAATCGGATTTTTTATTATGGTTACCTGGGGTGCAGCAGAACTTCTTGACAAATGGCATTATCGAAGTATTGGGCTGACAATATCAGTTGTCATAGTACTTGTCGTTTTACCGATATGTACTCGAGCGCAGGTAAAGTACTGGCGAAATAATTTGACTCTATTCGGACATTCCTTAGAGGCGACCCAAAACAATCCCACAATGCTTTACAATCTGGGAGTCGCGTTTACACTCATTGGCAAGCTTGATGAAGCTGCCATTTGCTATACCGAGGTGCTGCGGCTTAGACCGGATTATCCCGGAGCACACCGGAGTCTTGGTATAGTGCTGACAACGCAAGGAAAGCTTGATGAGGCAATTGAGCACTTTCATCAAGCTCTACAACTCGAAACCGACCTTACCGGTGTGCGTATCAACCTTGCCTTTTCGCTTAGATTACAAGGCAATTTTAACAAAGCCATCAGGCAGTATCGTGAGGTGCTGGAGGTTGAGCCTGACCATGTGTTGGCCTTAAATGGCATTGCGTGGATTCTAGCCACGCATCCGGACCCAAACCACCGTGACCCTAATCAGGCCGTTGAGTTTGCTGGACGCGCCACTGAATTAACAAACTATAAGAACGCAACTGTCCTTTATACGATGGCAGCTGCCTACGCAGCAACAGGCCAATTTACTCGTGCAGTAGCCACTGCTGAAAAGGCCCTGGAATTATGCCAATCCCCGGAACAAAATGTGCTTAAAGAGGAGATTGAAAATCGGCTGGTCTTGTATAAGGCGGGTAAACCTTATATCGAAACTCAGTAGGCTGTTTGTAGCTCGTTCTTGACTCTGCACCAAACAATACATAAAGTTGTTACTCATGGCGAAGAAACTATACATAATTGACGGCCATGCGCACATTTACGCCGCATATTATGCCCCGATGCGTCAGCAGTTGACCAGCCCATCCGGCGAGGCGACCAAAGCCGTCTACATCTTTACAACTGCCCTGTTCGGCCTTATCCAGCGTCGAAAGCCGAATATGCTCGCCGTTGCAATGGACAGTATCGGCCCGACTTTCAGGGTTAAAATCTACTCCGATTACAAAGCTCATCGGCCACCTATGCCGGACGATATGCCCGCACAAATAAACCGGATTGAGCAGATTCTTGAGGCAATGAAAATTCCGGTTCTTCGCGTCGATGGATTCGAGGCCGACGATGTAATCGGTACGTTAGCCAGGAATGCCTCTGCTCAGGGTATCGATGCTTTCATATGCTCAAAGGATAAGGATATGCTACAACTGCTCGACGAGCACATCTGCACCTTCGACATTAAAACCGATACAACTACGGATGTTGATGCAATGGTTGAGAACATGGGTGTTATACCGGAGCAATTCATCGACTGTCTTGCTCTGCAGGGCGATACTACAGATAATGTACCCGGCATACCCGACGTAGGCCCAAAAACCGCTTTGGACTGGATAAAAAAATACGGCTCAATCAAAAACATCTACAAACATATCGATGAAATAAAAGGCAAACGAGGTCAAAATTTACAAAAGTTCAAAGACAATGTCACTTTAAGTAAAAGGCTTGTGACTATTGATTGCAATGTCCCGCTGAAAGTCGATTACAATGCTTTAGCCTTAAAGAAATTCGACGAAGACAAACTCGCCCAAATCTTCACCGAGCTCGGTTTCAATCGTCTGCTCACACAATTAGGCTTGGTAGCTTCTTCCGGAACTCAATCAACGGTAGCTGATACTTTGACTATCGCATCTGATTTAGGTGCATCGGAATCAGTCAAGACGGTAACACACGATTATCAGCTAATAGATACACAGAAAAAATTTGACAAATTTTTAGTTAGTCTAAAAAAGCGGAAATTATTTGCCATCGACACCGAAACCACCGCTGTTAAAGCCATGCGGGCCGACCTCGTCGGTATAAGTTTTTCCTGGCAGCCGCACAAAGCATATTACCTGCCTGTAAAGGCCCCGTTAGGCCAAAAGCATCTCGACGCAGATATGCTCCGCCGAAAGCTCGCACCGATACTTGAAGACGAAAATGTTAAGAAAATCGGCCAGAACATAAAATATGACTTGCTTGTCCTGAAAAATGCTGCAATGCCTGTAAAAGGGGTCCACTTCGATACAATGGTTGCCTCTTATTGTCTCGACCCTATGCGCAGCAGCCATTCGATAGGTAGTATGGCTGCTGATTTTTTGAACTACCGCTGCATTCCAATATCAGTGCTTATCGGCAAGAGTAAAAATCAGCTCACCTTCGATATGGTCGACACGGCCACAGCCTGCGAGTACTCTGCTGAGGACGCTGACATAACATTTCAGCTTTACGAGTATCTGAAAAACCGCCTCGAAAAAGACCCTCCGATAAAGAAATTATTCGAAGAAGTGGAAATGCCTTTGGTCTCGGTTCTGACAGCTATGGAATACAATGGTGTTTCCCTCGACACCAAGCTTCTGAAAAAAATGTCCGGCGAGCTTACCGCTGAACTGAAGAGACTGACCGACCGTATTTACGAATGCGCCGGTTCTGCTTTCAACATCGATTCTCCAAAGCAGCTTGCTGAAATCCTTTTTGACAGACTCGGTCTTGAGTCCGTCAGGATTGGCAAATCCGGTCGCAGCACCGATGCAGCGGTTCTTGAACAGCTTTCTGACCAGCATCCTGTTATCAAGCTGATACTTCAGTACCGCCAGATAAGCAAGCTGCAGAATACCTACGTCGATAAACTAAGCCACTTGATTAATCCCCGTACTGGTCGTGTCCATGCATCTTTCAACCAGACAATAACCGCAACGGGTCGTCTTAGTTCCAGCGACCCGAATTTGCAAAACATTCCCATCCGCACCGAGCTTGGTAGTAAAATCCGCTCCGCCTTTGTCCCGGAAAACAAGACCGGCTGCATCCTCAGCGCAGACTATTCCCAAATCGAGCTGCGTCTGCTGGCGCATTTTTCAAAAGACCGCACTTTGATGTCCGCCTTCGCCGCCGACCAGGACATTCACCGCTTCGTTGCCTCCCAGATTTACGGCGTGCCTGTTGAAGATGTAACCGATGAAATGCGCTCACACTGCAAAGCGGTCAATTTCGGCATCATTTACGGCCAGGGCGCTTTTGGACTGTCCCGCTCGATAGGAACCAGTCAGGCTGAGGCTAAAAAGTTCATCGACGACTATTTCACCCGCTACAGCTCAATACGCAAATTTATGGACTCCTGTATTGACACAGCTAAGCGCACCGGCTTTGCTGAGACTATTTTGCACCGCCGCAGGAAAATTCCGAACCTGGCTGCTAAAAACGCCAATAAACGTGCACAGGCTCAGCGATTTGCCGTCAATACCGTGATTCAGGGTTCGGCTGCAGATTTAATCAAGGTCGCTATGATTAACATCCAGCGAAAAATCGAAGCTGAGCTTCTCACGATAAAACTAATTCTGCAAATCCACGATGAGCTTGTCTTTGAATTGCCCGCCGACAAGGCTGACAAATATGCGAAATGGATTACGCGGGAAATGACCACTGCTTTGGAGCTTAGTGTCCCCCTGAAAGTTGATATAAGCTACGGCCCAACCTGGCTGAGCAATAAATAGCAATATCAGTTCTCTTCTGGTATTTGGATATGACCGATTATCGTGCAATACAGGGGCTTTATTAACTCAACGAGTTTCTTCCTCTCGGATTCATCTTTAGTGCATATAAAAACTGCCTCGGCAGCCGATATGATTTGCTTGCGGTCGGGGCTGTTGACTACGGACGGGGCGTTTATTAGTATCAGGTCGAACCTATCCGGCGACTTCTTGTCAAGCGATCTTTCCACTATCCCCATTACATTCATGTGCCTAAGCTGGGCAAAATTATGGCTGGGCCAGACCCACAGATTCTCAATTTCAGTTTGAACCGCCTTCGCACGCAAACCAGCTTGCTCTGCATCAAAACCAAACACCTTGGCGACAGCGTCACGCCTGAGATCAAGGTCTATAAGCAGACAGCGTCCCTTCTCTTTGGCCAACCCAACAGCCACATTAACAGGCAGTGTTACCGGTAGTGCCTCCGCCTCAATTGAGGTAAACAGGATGCTTTTGTATTTTTTCTTAACTCGTTTTATTCGCTTGATAATAGATTTGTAAGTGCCTTCAGCCTGTTCGTTACCGCCTTCTTTATCGACCGTAAGATTAACATTGATAACTTTCTTAAACTTCCGTCTTCTCAGGATTATCAGAATCAGTGCAATTAATATAATTACAATTACACCGACGATGACATACAAAACCGTCTGACCGCTGGCAGGTATTCCCAATTTAAACGAAATTCTTTCTAAGATATCAACCATAGATAACCCGCTTGGGCATATAGCATTTTTCCATCTGCTATCTGCTATTCATTGTTTGCTGAATAATCCCCCCTGCACAGCTTTTCAATGTCTTTGGCCACAATCTCCGCAATTATTTTCTCCTGCTCTGAAAGTGCCTGCTTCGGCTCTTCAATGATATGGTCGACCGGCTGAACCTCCGGCTTTAATCTTTGGGCTTCGGCTTTTTGGCCGGGTGCCTTTCTTTTTATTGAGGTAATCCTCCGGTGCTCAGCCATAATTTCTTCAGCAAGGTCAAAACTCGGAATTTCGGGTGTCTGTCCTGATGTTTCTGTCACTTCAATTTTGTTCATGCTCTCCGCCGGTTTTGGCGGGGCGGCCGGCTCTTTTAGAGATTGCGCCTCTACCTGTGGCTGTGGTATCGGATTTGTATCTTTATTAGTTAACATTTCTGCTGCATTTGTTTCTACGATGCTGTCTTGTTTCTCCGGATTTTTCCTGGCAGCGTTGTCTTGCAGCGGTATTACATTGCGTGCGCGGAGAATATCTACTTTACATTGCAGCATATCAGCATCAAATTTTTCACTATTTCCGGCGCTACTCACCGCTATAACCTCCTCTAATACACTATTAGTTTAACAAAATTACCGCCTTTAATCAAGGATAAATTGTGGTAGCAACCAGCGAAGACGGGCAGTTGTTAGCAATCAGCCCTTAGCCCTACTTAAACAGCCCCCCAGGGGCAGGCCCTATGGAAAGTTGTGTGAAATCGCCCGGTTTGAATTGTTCTATCAGTGAGTTAACATCATCAATGGTAACAGCTTTTATTGCGTTAATATCATCTTCGATGCTGCGATACTGCTGTAAATATATCCAGTTGCCGCCCAGGTCAATCAACCGACCCATCGACAGCTCATTTTTTATCACCAATGCACTTAATATCTTATTTTTTGCTGTTTTCATTTCTTCTTCGGTTACACCGCTTTCTGACAGGCTCTCGAAAATACTTTTAATGGTATCGAGCACTTTGCCGACATTTTCACTGCTGCATCGGATATAGCTGCAGAATATCCCTGTGCCATCCATAGCACCGAACTGCATCGACGCCGCCTCCGCCAGCGCCTTGTCAACCAGCTCCCAGAAAAATCTCGAGCCGACATCGTCGCCGATTATAGTTGCCAGCAGCGCCGCGGCTAACCTCCGCGGGTCCTGGGCCTGCACAGCCGGGGACATCAGGCATATATGCTCACGGACCAGATTCGGCTTTTCAATCCGCTGCTTCTTTTTGCTGCCGGGCGAGTCCTCCAGTTTCCTAATAGCAGTCTGCTTTTGCCACTTTTCGCAGGAACCTTCGATAATACTGCAGATTTGCTCCCAATCGAAGTTACCTGCAAAAGCAGCAGCCATATTGTTAGGCGCATAGCGCCGTGTAAAATATTCCCGCATCTGTTCAGCCGTTAGATTGCTGATGTTTTCTTCACTGCCGAGAACGCTGTTTCCGCAGGGATGGCTGTCGAAGTGCAAACGTCTGCATCTGTCCATAACATCGAAGTTCGGCAGGTCTTTATACATCGCAATTTCTTCTTTGATTACGTTTTTCTCGATATTGAAATCTTCATCCCGCAGCGCCGGCCTCATCAGCTCAGTCCACAGGCCTGTTACCTCGGCCAAATACTCCGGCAGAACAGCGGCATAAAATACGGTATTTTCCTCGCTGGTAAAGGCGTTGAATTGTGCCCCTGTCTTGTCGAATGCCTCGTTAACTTCGAATGCACTTAACTTTTCAGTGCCCTTAAATAACATATGCTCAAGAAAATGTGACACGCCGTTTATCTGCTCGGTCTCGTCACGGGAACCTGTTTTAACGAAAAAGCCCACCGCCGCCGATTTGGCGGATTTATTAACCTCGCCGATAACAGCCAGTCCATTCGCCAATATTTTCTTCTTAAATTCCATATCCTTCTTTACTGAATTTTTACTTCTTTTGGACCGATTGTGACCACCGTAAAGTCTTTGAACTTATTATTCTGTAAAAAGCTCATAACAGAATCGACAGTTGTTTGTTCTATTTTGCTTTTAATCTCGTCCAAACTCCGAACTCTGCCCAGTATATAGTAATCGCCTCCAATGCCTGCGGCTCTGCTGCTGGACGATTCGCTCTGCAGGACCAGAGCACTTTTCAGCCCGACTTTGGCTCTTTCGACTTCTTCCTCACTGATACTGTCGCCGAGTCGATTGAACTCAGCTATTATTACATCGAGCGTCTCCTGTCCCTTTTCCGGCGTTGTGCCTGCATAGCAGGCTATACCGGCCGCTTCCTTCAGGCCATGATACGATGCTTTGACGGCATAGCACAAACCCCGCTTTTCTCTTACCTCCGTAAATAATCTGGCGCTCATCCCGCCGGAAAGAACCGATACTGCGATCCTGGCATTATAGTAGTCTTCGTCGGTCGGCCTGACCGTCCCGGTCATCAGGCCGATATGCACTTGAGCACCTTCATTATGTATATGCGTATATTTACCTGCTTTGGACCCAAGTGTGAGCGGTTCAAGGGGCTTCTGCCGGTCTGTTTCAAACAGATTTTTCATTTGTGCAACGATAGCATCGAAGTCATATTTGCCCGCAATCGAAAAAATTGTCCCCGACAGATTGAAACTGTCCTTTACAATTTGCTTTGTCTTCTGGGCCGTCAAGGTCTGTAATTCTGCAATTTCACCTAAGGTGCTGCGTCCCAAAGGGTCCGGATAAAACTGCTCTCGCAGCTTCAACATAACTTTCTGCCGAGGGTCATCATCCAAAGCTCGCACTGCGTCGATTGCAAGCTGCCTCGCTAATTCAAACTGGTCTTGCTTCAGGCTGGCCCGTAGTATTATATCGGCATATAATTCTATTGCCTTAGCCAGGTTCCCTGCTTCCAGAACAGCCCCGATGGTTATAAAAGAGCTGCCGACCGAGCTGGCGCGATGCAAACCGAGCCCGTCAAGCGCATCACCAAGTTCTCTGCTATTTCTATCACCGGCGCCTCTGAAAATCCAGTCGGCAATAACACTTACGGCCCCACAGCAGCCCTCCGGAAGCCGCGCTGCTCCCCCCGGCAGTATAAAGTCGAACGCCACCGACTCGACCGCCTCCATCGGCTCACCCAGGACAACCATCCCGTTCTCTAAGATATGTTTATCGAAAATTTCCATTATTATCAGCTTATATACATAAAGGAAATACTGATTCTACCAATAAAAGGAGGTGTTTTCAAAGAAGTGTTCAAAAAAATCTGTACGTTATCAAATCCCCAGCGCCTCTATTTGCTTCATGAATTGAAGATACACACTCACTGTGAGATAAGTGAGCAAAACAGTAAACGCAATAATTAAACCGGTAATGACTATCTTGGTAATTATTTTATAACGCGGATTTAACCATACCATCGGCAGGGCAAGGGGGCCCAGGACGAGCAGTGCAACTACAACAGCAGATGTGGAAAAATACCATTTCGTCTTAGACTTGCCGCTTTTTTCGAGAAACTCGCCGCAGAAACGGCATTTCACAGCTTCGTCCTGAATTTCCTCTGCACAAAATGGACACTTCTTCATAATCGCAAAACTCTATACGAGTTATATGCAACAAGCAATGAACTATGCCACTGCAGCAGTCTCTTCGTCGATATGGTCGAACCTGACGCTAATCTTCTTACTTACCCCACGTGTCTGCATCGTTATTCCGAACAGCACCTCTGCAATACTCATCGTGCGTTTCGAGTGGGTGATAACTACGAACTGTGAGTCCTTCTGAAATTCCCTCAGCATCATATTGAAACGCTCGTTATTCGCCTCATCCAGTGTGGCGTCAACCTCGTCCAAAAAGCAGAACGGCGACGGTTTTATCTTGAAAACCGAAAACAGCAGCGCAATTGCTGTCAGCGCCTTTTCACCGCCGCTGAGCAGCGATATACTCATTGTCTCCTTGCCGGGCAGCCGTGCTATTATATCAATCTCCGCTTCGAGAATATCTTCGGCATCCTCAATTACTATATCGGCCTTACCCCCGCCGAACAGCTTTCGGAAAATCTGCTGGAAGTGACCCCTGACCTCCTCGAAAGTTTCTTTGAATTTCTCTCTGCTTTTCGTGTTAAGGCGGCTTATTAATTGCTGCAATTGGGCCTTGCTCTTGTTCAGGTCCTCCAACTGGCTGCTTAAAAACTCATTTCGTCTTTCAAGGTCTTCCTGCTCGGCTATGGCATCCACATTTACATTGCCCAGCCGTTCAATCTTGCCCCGAAGTTCGGCAATCTCTTCCCTTACCTTGTCCCAGTTTACACTGCTTTGCTTATAATTCTCGTAGGCGGCGACCAAATCAATTTGAAGCTCCTCCTGCACTCTTTCGACAAGTCCCTGCCCCTTCACCTCTAACTGGCTCAACTCTATTTTAAGCTCGCCGATAGCGGACTCAATCCCACTTTGTTCCGCCCTTTTCTGGCGAATTAATTGTTCTGTTCGTTTTTGCTCCTCAATCAGTTTTTCAATCTTCTCCTGAAGCAGGTTGCTGCTTTGCTGGTTCTTCTCTTTTTCAATAAACAGCTCCGATATTTCCGCCTCGCAGCCGAGAACATCCCTGCTCGAATTCTGAATCTCTAATTTCGAATTTCTAATTTCCCCCTCCGCCGTCTCCATAGCTGTCTGGTTTTCCTGTATCTGGCTTTGCAGCGATGCAATCGTCTGCCTCAATGCTTTAATTTGTTCGGTAATCTGCCCCTGTGCAACCCTCAAATCCGTCAGTCGGCTCGTCTGTCTCTGTTGCTCTGCCTTTTGTCTGGAATACTCCGCCTCGAGTTCTTCTATGTGTTTTGTCCGCTGGTTGTTTACCGTCTCCAGCTCCTGCAATTTTTGCTTCGAGTCGTATTCCTTCTGCACCGATTGAGCAATTTGTGCTTCCAGCAGCTTGATTTCGCCGGCTATCAACGGCTGCTCTTCGCTTAATCGTTTTATATTCTGCTCGTAAACCGTCAGCTTCGAGCTAACCTGCATCTTTTCGGTATTCGCTTCATAAATAGCTGTCCGCAGCTCCCTGCACAATTTAGTCAAATGCTCTTTAGCGTGGCTGTTCTTCTCAATCTGCCCCTCGACATCCGCGATTTCCTCCGTGACTTTTGCAACCATCTGCTGCAGTTGACGAAGCCGGCTCTTGCGTGATATCAGCCCCGTCATTTTCCCCAAAGGCCCGAGTTTTATTGCTCCGTCGTTGCTTAAAAATTCACCTTTTAGCGTAACAAACTTATAATCATCTCCAATTTGTTCAGCCGGCTCAATCGCCGCATCAATCGAATCGACAATTAACGTCTTGCCTAACAGCTTCCATATTAAAGGTGCGTATTTGCTCTGCCCTTTTACGAATTCGGCAAGCCTGCCCCTTATCTGCGGGAATTTTGAAAAGTCCTTTTTGTCCACAAATGGTTCTATTTTATCTATGCTTACGAAATTCACTCTGCCTTCGAGTCTTTCGATTGTTTCTTTATCCGCCATCAGCTTGCTTGTGCTGTTTATTATCAGGGAATCTGTCCTGCCCTCGAGCGATGCCTCAACGGCATTTGCATATTCGACCTCGGCCGTTATCGCCTCCGCCAGCACCCCCTCAACGTAATCGAATTTAGAACGGTTTTGCAGGATGTTTTTAACGGCGTTGTTAAGGCCTTCGCGCCTTGTCTCCATATCTGTCAATACTGACAATTCGCTGTTCAGCGCGCTTCGTACCTCTTTGCTCTGTGCCAATCGCCTGTTTTCCGTCTCAAGCAGGCTGTCGATTTTCTCTATTTCTTCGTGTTTGCTGTCAAGACTTTGCTGCAATTCGCCCAGCACCTTTTCAATATCGCCCAGCCGGGCGATATGCTGCGCCTTTTCCGTTAATACCTTTTCAAGCTCTGCCTGGCTGGTTTCCGCCCGACCGGACAAACGGTCTTTCTGGCTGGATAAATTGTTACGATAAACACTGATGCTCTGAACCTCGTTATGAAGCTGTGCCGTCCTTCTGACTATGTCGATAATGCCTGATTTTTCATCTTCCAAATCCGCATAAAGACGGACGCAATCAGTGTCTATTTCCTGGATGGCTTTTTGAAGCTGCTCGGTCTGCCGGTTCTTCTCTTCGAGCATTTTCTCGCCGTCTGTTAGCTCGATTCCGTATTGATTCAAATCGCCTTCGAAAAGGCTTTTCTGCTCCTGGAGTTTCTCGGCTCTTTTCTCTGCATTTTCTTTCCTTTGCTGCAGTTCTGCAATCCGGGTTCTCAGAAATTCTATTCTTTGCAGGTTCTGCTCGATTTTACTTTGCACTGCGACAAGGCAGTTTCCCGTGCGGTTTAGCTCGTTCTCCGTTTCAATTATCTTCCGGCCAGATTCGCTCATCAAGGCGTCGTTTTTTGCCACCTCGGCAACGATGCCGACAAGCTGGTTTTCGAGCTTTTCGAGCTGTGTTTTTTTCTCGCCATTCAGACTGCGGTTCTTTGCGTATTCAGCCAAGGAGTAATTAACCTGCAGCTCTTTGAGTCTATCGCAGTATTGCAGGTAGTTCCTTGCCTTGCCCGCCTGGAATTTTATGCTTCTAAGCTGTTTTTGCACTTCGCTTAAAATATCCGCAAGCCGCAGTAAATTTTGCTCCGTATATTCCAGTTTGCGAAGGGCCTCTTTTTTATGCGCTTTATATTTGCTTATACCTGCTGCTTCTTCGAATATAGCTCTTCTCTCCGCTTTCGAAGCGCTTAAAAGCTGCCCAACCTGTCCCTGCTCGATAATCGAGTAGGCCTTGACGCCCACACCTGTGTCCATAAACAATTCGCGAACGTCCTTTAACCTGCAGGCTTTGTTGTTTATACGGTATTCGCTTTCGCCGCTTTTATAAATCCTGCGTGTAATCTGCACCTCGTCGGTTTCGATTTGTAATTGTCTTCTGCCTGTCCCGTTGGGATTCGAGAAAAACAGGCTTACTTCAGCCGCTCCTGCTGACTTTCTGCTGCTGCTGCCGCCGAATATTACATCCGCCATTTGTTCGCTTCGAAGGCTCTTGGCGCTTTGGTCGCCAAGCACCCATTTTACCGCATCAACAATATTGCTCTTGCCGCAGCCGTTGGGGCCGACAATGGCGGTTATTGGCGCATCGAAAGCCAGTTCTACTTTGTCGGCGAAGCTTTTAAATCCATCAAGTACGATTTTCTCAAGTTTCATCTGTTTTTACCTGTTCTTGATTATGATATCTGATATTGCGCAGGCTCGCTCCATTCGGGCCGATACGCACTAATAATATCGGCCTATGACCTATTTTCTCTTGATAATTCGGTCGATTTTTGGCAGGGGCCCGGCCTGAAACTCTGCGTCCACCGCCCCTTTGTCACTCATCTGCCTTAAAAGGGCTATCGCTTCAGCGTATGAAACGTTTAATCCTCGATACTCTTGTCTGGTTTTCGTAATAGGTTCCTCGCACAGTGTTTGGATAATGGCGCCAAGTTCAAACGAGCTTTTCAATTGAACTGTTACATTGGGTCGTTTGGGGTGTTTGCGGATTATTGAAACATATTTCTGGCCTGCTGGAGCATTTATTACTATGCTGCCGTCTTCTGACTGGATAAAGATATTGTCGTGGCAGTATATCGGAGCACCGAACAGCACAATTCGAGGCTGACCGCTCCGAGAAACATAAATCCCCTTGTGTTCGGCTTGTGCGATTTGTTCAAGATAAAAATTACGCGCAATCAGCTTTTGTGATACCGCAATATCCTCTAATTTTCTTAATTTTTCATATGCCGCCAGCTTGATATTGAAATCGCTGTCTCGCAGCAAGTTTCGCGATATCGCAATCGCATCGTTCCGGCTCGCTGATGCGGTAATCGCCTCCAATGCCTCGAGTCGATAAGCTGAATCTTTATTTGATGCTATTTCTCGAAGGGTATTCAAACCCTCGTCGCTGCCTATGTTGAGCATGCATCTGGCTGCCCCCAGACGCACCCGCTCATCGGATGAATTCAGCAGTACCGCTAACTTGCTGATACTTTCATTGCCTATAGCCTCAAGAGCGATTTCAGATGCGTACTTATCTTCTGAAATAGCAAGTTTTTTAACGAATGTGCTTATTCTCTCCCTGGTAGCTTCCGGCGTCCCAGTAAGGTACATTGCCCTGATTATCGATACGAATCTTTGTTTTTGTTTTTTGTATGCAGATGGTATTTTCAGTTCAATCTGGCTGGGTGAAACCGCTCTGGCTGTGCCGCTGCCAAAGTGACCGTTTAATTTATTGCTAATAAGGCTTGCGATTCTATAATCCGGCCGATGAAGCCCCAGGCTTATCTCATACTCGTCGAGGACCCTTCCTCCACCCAGGATATAGCCGGTTTTTTTATTCTTTTTGTCCGGACTTATGGTATCTATAAAGACTGGCCCTTTCGCCGCAGCCAACACTTTCATAGCTATACCGAACCCGCCCGCCGCCTTAAGCTCAGCACCATACAGCCACCCGCCTTCTAAAGAGGTCGTTTGTGTGCCGGGCATCGCAGCTATTCTTACATCGAAGTATTGGTTTTTCGGAACCGCTGTCGGCATAATCCCTTGAACCACTACCACCGCCGTATCGCTACTATTGATAAGCTCATCAACGTTCACTTTTTCTTCATTCAATTGCTGCAGGATATATTGTTTAAGATACTCTCTAACCGGGGCCGGACATTCCGCCGAACCGGTTCCGTTTAATCCGCCAACCAGGCCGTATCCTTCGACAGGGATTAATTCGAAGGAGAACGCCTCCGCAACCGACCCTATTGTAGTGCCCAAATCTATATCAGTTAAAGGTTCTTTTTCGACCATCTGTTTATCATCACAGCCGGTTATGAAAAAAGTAACAAACAGTATGCTTACCGCAAAAATTGTTTTTATATGTCGGATATCCATCGTAATAAATACCAAAAAAACTATTGCTGTTTATTGTTCACTATCATTATCGTTGTTAAATATCGGTTCCCTCCAATACTAAGTCATAATTCTTAAATAGTCAATCATTTACTCTCCGATTATCTGGCAGATGATAGTCCTTGTTCTTGCCCTGGTATCAAAATCTACCAGCACAATTTGCTGCCAGGTACCCAGGGTAAGTCTTCCTTCTACAACAGGCACACTCAGTGAAGGCCCCAATAGAGCGGCCCTTACATGAGAATGACTGTTATCATCGTGCCAGGTCTCTTCGTGCTCATATTGGCCGGCTCGCGGCGCAATTTTCTCAAATGCCACCGCTATATCGTGATTTACCAGACCAGGCTCATATTCGGTCGTCGTAATCCCAGCCGTTGAGCCAACATTGAAAAGAGTAACGGTTCCCGAGAGTATATCGGATTGAGCAACAACCTCGCTTACCTCCTCGGTGATATTAATGATTTCGCAATTGCCCGATGTTTTTACTTTGATTTTTTCTGTTTTGACCATTATTGGATGAACCCTGTTAAAAAAGCTGCCATTCCGTCAACGCCGGCTAAGATACTGAGTATAAGCGGCTTTTGCAAGTATGGCCTTTCTACGCCAACACAGGGGGGGCTTTATACCGCTTCCTTGCGCTAATATAGCCCTCAGAACGGTTAAAACAAAAAATTTTCATTTTTTTAGCTTCTCCTATTGACGATATTATTATTTAGGTTAAAATAATGTAATAGTGGTTAGGCGGAGGGTTTATTTTGATGCGTGGCCATTGTTTTGTCCTAAAAACGCAAAAAGCTCTTTGACAAGTTAACAGTTAAGCCAAATAAGCAGCGAAAGTGCAGTTCATTGTAGTAAATATGTATTACTACGAGGAGCATTAAAACTTTTTTAATTCAGCACTTTCGGTGCATATGCCAAAGTGTTGAGCCTTTCTCGACGATTTCCCAAACTGCCTGCTTTCGAGCGGCAGGGCGGGTTCGACGAATAAATTTGAAGGGTTTGATCCTGGCTCAGAACGAACGCTGGCGGCGTGGTTAAGACATGCAAGTCGAACGAACCGGTAATTTATTATTGGTTAGTGGCGTAAGGGTTAGTAATGGATAGGTGAACGTACCCTTTGCTTCGGAATAGCGTCGTTTGCCTTCGGGCAAACTTCCGAAAGGGGCGGTAATACCGAATAATATCATTTGTCGATGGACATGTGTTCAAAGATTTATCGGCAGAGGAGCGGCCTATCTCCTATCAGCTTGTTGGTGAGGTAATGGCCCACCAAGGCTACGACGGGTAACGGGACTGAGAGGTTGTTCCGTAACATCGGGACTGAGACACTGCCCGGACCTCCACGGAGGGCTGCAGTAACGAATCTTGCGCAATGGGCGAAAGCCTGACGCAGCGACGCCGCGTGCGGGAGGAAGTCTCTCGGGATGTAAACCGCTGTCAGGGTAAAGAAAGTCCGTTTCGGCGGATTGATCTAACCCAAAGGAAGTCACGGCTAACTTCGTGCCAGCAGCCGCGGTAAGACGAAGGTGGCAAGCGTTGTTCGGTATCACTGGGCTTAAAGAGTGTGTAGGCGGAAAGGTAAGCGTCCTGTGAAAGCCCCCGGCTTAACCGGGGAACTGCGAGACGAACTGCTTTTCTTGAGGCAAGTAGGGGTGCACGGAACTCTTGGTGGAGCGGTGGAATGCGTAGATATCAAGAGGAACGCCGGTGGAGAAATCGGTGCACTGGGCTTGTTCTGACGCTGAGACACGAAAGCGTGGGGAGCGAACGGGATTAGATACCCCGGTAGTCCACGCCGTAAACGATGTCTACTAGGTTGTGGCGGTTCTGACGCCGGCACGACCGAAGCAAAAGTGATAAGTAGACCGCCTGGGGAGTACGGCCGCAAGGCTAAAACTCAAAGGAATTGACGGGGGCTCACACAAGCGGTGGAGCATGTGGATTAATTCGAAGCAACGCGCAGAACCTTACCTGGGTTTGACATGCTTGGATGCTGCCTCCGAAAGGGGGTTAGTTGCCCGTAAGGGTGAAACTTGCACAGGTGCTGCATGGCTGTCGTCAGCTCGTGTCGTGAGATGTCGGGTTAAGTC
>Ga0315545_1000386_pt1 | contig 47545 bp, 40 predicted proteins | sample SalMarSW160210MG_FD_203096 | JGI IMG/M metagenome (GOLD analysis project Ga0315545, IMG submission 203096) | Salt marsh sediment microbial communities from the Plum Island Ecosystem LTER, Massachusetts, United States - Salt Marsh Sediment SW1602-10 ...
AATGCCCTATACTCGACAAAAAACCTCTGAATTTCATTAGTACTGTACTCATATATGTTCTCTTAGTTAATAAAATGCTATTGGGAATATCCCATGTTTAATTCATTAGGATATTAGCTACCCATGGCTTTGGCACCGTTCGATATAGTCCACGAATTAGCTAATGTTGTTGAAGCTACTTTGTCGCTTAAGTTAAATCCTGTTTTATAAGGATCGCACGCTACAACCTGGAAATTAACTGTGTCTTCTACCAGATCTAATCTTTCACGGTGTGGTATTGACAATGAACAATTTACCTGATATGCACCCTCTGCCAAAGGAATATGAGGTATACAACATTCAACACACCCTGTCTTGGCCGTAGGCGTTATCAGTAATTCCTGTTGTGGGCTAGAAGATCCGTAGATTATCCTTGTACCCATTTTAGTGCAAATTGTCCACTCGATTGCAAAGTACTTGCGTTTAGGATTAATTACTTGGAAATGAAAACGCATTATCATTGTGTCATTATAATTAAAAAACTGTGATTCATTAAAATCACCGTTAAATAATTCCACTTTGGTAAGTCTAATTTCATCGCCTCCACAGATCCTGCGCATTTGTAAGCCGCCTTCAACTGCATCGCCAACCGCTGAGCCTGACAAATAAGCTTCTATGACTTCTTTGGTAGGGCCTTCTTTACACAAACGGCCTCTATCAATCCAGCAGGTACGACTGCACAAACTCCCTATCGCTCCCATATTATGGCTTACAAATAAAATGGTACGTCCCGATTTACTAACGTCTCCCATTTTTCCGAGACATTTCCTTTGAAAGTTGATATCTCCAACTGCCAACACTTCATCCACCAGCAAAATTTCAGGTTCCAAATGCGCCGCCACAGCAAAAGCTAAACGAAGGTACATACCACTTGAATATCGTTTTACCGGCGTATCAATAAATCTTTCCACCTCAGCAAATGCAACTATTTCATCGAATCTCGCTTTGATTTCTTTTCTCGTCATCCCGAGTATCGAACCGTTAAGATATATATTCTCCCTGCCGGAAAGTTCAGGATGAAAACCCGTTCCAACTTCAAGCAAACTGGCGACCCGACCAAAAATGCGAATCTCACCTTCGGTTGGTTCTGTTATTTCACTGATAAGTTTCAGGAGTGTCGATTTACCTGCACCATTTCTACCGATAATGCCAATAACTTCGCCTTCATGAATATCGAGGCTAATATCTCTCAAAGCCCAGATTACACCTTTATTTTCTTCAGTTGACAATCGCTGATTATCTTTTGATTTCAACTTTAATCGTTCTCGGCCGTTAGCCCCAAAAAGATACTTAATACCGCTGGCCAGATAATCACGCAGGGTATCGTGAGAATGGATGGCTCCGAGTTTATATCTTTTACCAAGGTTACGGATTGATATCGCCGGTTTATTCATCTTTACCTAAATCACATCTGCAAATGTTTTTTCCATAGAGCGAAAATAATAAGTACCTGTTACAAGAATTACCGTTACTATAACTGTGCTTGTCCAGAAACCAGGCCAGTAAGGCTCAAACTCAGGCCCGAGAATCGCCCAGCGAAAACCGTCGATTACTCCGACCAACGGATTCAAACTGTACCAAAACTGCCATTTTTCCGGTATGATACTGCTCATAAATCCCACAGGACTGATATACATACCCATTCGAACAACAAATGGAATCACATATTTAACGTCTCGATACTTAACATTTAGTGCTCCAAACCAAAGACTCGCCCCCCATGCCGTAGCAAATCCCAGCATGAAAAACAAAGGCAGCAATAGCAAATGAACACGAAATTGAATTTGATACACAAGCATAAGAACAAGAAGTATCAGAAATGAAATAGCAAAATCGATTGTCCCGCTAAGTGTTGTGCTTACCGGAATCATAATTCGGGGAAAATACAATTTGCGAATCATATTGGCCGATGCCACAAGTGAATTACTTCCCTGACTTAGTGCATTGGCACAAAACTGCCACGGCAGTATAGCGGCAAATGTCATTACTGCATAAGGGGCATCGTTGCTGGGAAACTTGGCTATTCGACCGAAGATAAATGTAAAAACGACCATAGTAAGTAATGGCTGAATGACTGCCCAGCAAACACCAATAGCCGTCTGCTTATAGCGAACAAGAATGTCACGCCACGTTAAAAAAAGAAGAAGCTCGCGATAACGAAACAGTTCCTTAAAATCAATAGGAACCACCCCTGGTTTTCGACGGATAATTCGCTCAGACATTACTAAATTGCTCATAACATTCTAACCGAAAGTATAAAGTTCTGGTGCTTAAATTCATAATAGCTGCCATTTGATCCAACATATACTATCCATCCGTTTGATAGCTCTGTTAACTTTTTATTCTTTAAAGAACAAAACATCTTATCTTTCAGTTACGTTAGTAGACGCTGTTCCTATCGCGTTCCTTGAAGTGCCCTTCAAGAAAAAAACCATACACCCTCGGGTAACTATCAGCATCCAAAGCTATTCATTGCTCTATTAGCTAGATAAAATATGTTTACGGCTAATATTTTCATAATTCGTTAATCATATATTCCCCAAACAAGACAATTATAAATCGTTTGAATACTTTGCCTCTACTTGTTCACGCAATCAATTAATTGTTTTCTTCAGACCTTCATCAAAAGGCATTTGAGTTTCATAACCGAAAAACCTTTTTGCTTGACTTATATCCAGTTTTATACGAGTTGCAGTTTTTGTAATCTTGCGAGTAGGAAAAGTTTCGCCTTGTTTTGGAGATTCATGATTGAACAGTATGCCATTACATGCAAACAAGCCATAAGCTTCTCGATAGTATACTGTTTGTCAAAAGCTGTAAACCTTAGCACAGCCGTAATGACTGCGAGGGTGAAAGGGCGTGAACCTTCGTCTGAGGGATTTGAGTAACCTTTCCGTTTTAGGCTTGTGTCCCGAATAGTCTCAAGGATTATGGATTGTACCGACCGCATGTGCTTGTACGGTGCAAACCGGCTGATCGAAACTTACACGCACGTGTGTTTGCACACCAATGTTGTGGACTTCATCTGGCTGGACACGACTTAAAATCGCCCTTAGACCAGTGCCATCAATTAAATCACCGTAATGGAGAAATAAACGTGTCTCTGGCTGATGAAGATCGAGATAAAGATGATTAATTCTTTGGGTATTGACAGAACTCGACCGCCGAATTATGCCATAAACTTCATAATCTTTACCCAACAAAAATTCAGCTAAGTAGCTGCCATCCTGACCGTTTATACCTGTAACAAGTGCTTTTTTTATTGCTCATTATAGCGAATTTTATCCAACCACCACTACCGGTGTCTGGTTTTTAGCTTTAACCCATTGCTTGGTGTTTCTAAACTTAAGTATCGAAATATCTTCTTTTTTATTTTCTGGTCTTGGAATACTGTATTCGTCTATCAACCTGCCCAGGAGCATCATGCGCCGGCCGGTAGACTCCAGCAAGCCGTTAATAGGCATCTTAACTTCGATCTCCATAGCCAGACCGAACCTGTGCCTGCTTATTGGCAGTTGCACCACTACTATTTCCTCCCCGTCTTTTTCATAGTTGTTTGTTCGCCACATGAATTTATGTTTGTGTCCGTTCCTGCCGGTTACTGTTACACAAAGTTCAGAAAACTCTTCCTTTTCGGCTACGTCCGAAACCGCCTGCCACCACCGTTTGAAGGAAACAGTTTGGCGAAATGCCAGATGGATTTCCTGGAACAGACGGGCATCTTCAGCGGCTTCTTTTGCTATTGCCTTATTGTACTTTATCCTCGCGATAGTTTCTCTTAATCTGATTGCACCAACGGCTCGAAAGGCCAAAAGCAACAGCAGTATCACACAGAAGAATATAACAAGGGTAGCCCCGCCCCGAGTAACCATCATAAACATTCCCAGCCCTGCAGCCAGTGCTGTTATCACATACATAATAATTACCACGTGATGATGTCGCAGGCCCATATCAAGTAGCCGGTGGTGCAAATGGCCGCGGTCGGGTGATGTGATTGCCCATCGGTTGAGATACCGGCGGAGTATACTGAACGCTGTGTCAAATATTGGCAGGCCTAATACCACAGCCGGCAGAGCCAGCGCTACTATTGTGCCTGACTTCATCGCGCACATTACGCTGGTTGAGCCCAGCATAAAGCCCAGAAACATACTTCCGCAGTCACCCATAAATATCCGGGCAGGATTAAAATTAAAAAATAAAAAACCTGACAAACTGCCCACCAAAGCAAGCATCATCACCGCGAGCACCAGCTCGCCGCGAACCAATGCAAACACAGCAATTACTGTGCACGCAATAGCACAAATGCCGGCGGCAAGTCCATCGAGACCGTCTATCAGGTTTACAGCATTGGTAATGCCTATAATCCACAAAATCGTCAGCGGGAAAGATGCAAGACCAAATCGCAGGGTAAACAGATTTGCAAAGTTTAATGATTCAATCCGTGCCCCCGCCAGACACATCACCCCCGCTGCAGCAATCTGCGCCATAAGCTTGTGTCTGACCCTTATTCCTCCTCGCACATCATCGACAAAGCCCACGAGGAAAATGAACGTGGCAGTGCACAGCAGGGCAATGATTTGCGTTTGTATACCTCGGAATCTATCTCCCACTGCATTATCCAAAAACAGTACTGTCGTAACCAGCAGTGTCGATGATAGAAAAATGGCTACACCACCAATCCGTGGAATTTGGCCGGTATGTACCTTTCTTGCAGTTGGGCTGTCATATATCCTGAGCTTACGTCCTACAGCTATTATAATTGGAGTGATAACAACAGCCAGGATACAGGAACACAAATATGTAAATATATAGGTTTTCATACATTAACCAATTGCAAGCAAATATGAGCAGTTGACATCTGCGCAAACTCCGTCCCCGTCGGTGTTGTTACCGGGGTCTTATCTAACGCTTTGTATCTCGTATTCCACCAGGAAATCAGGATTCGAGCATCTATCAATCTGTTTTTTTCCCGAAGCTTGCTGATTTAACCGAAAGTTCAGCTACAAGCCTCTCTGCTGCCTTAAACTGAGGTCTAAGTCGCACGCATACTCTCGCCTCATGCAAAGCTTCCGACTTCCTATCGGATTCAGCCAGTAATCTTGCCAGCTTATATCGCCAGTGTACCTGTCCATAATCCAGTTCGAGGGCGCGCTGATAATATTCTATTGCCTTTTCATTTACCTGCTGTTCGCCGTAGACATTAGCCAGGAACGCAAAATCTCCGGCAGACGCATTAGGTTGTGCACATTTTATTTCAAGTAGTTCCTTTGCTTTTTGACGAGCTTGTTCGGCAAGATCACTATATTGCATATCCTCGAGGACTGTAGCCACGTATCTTAACCGGCCGATACTGTCTCCGGCGGCTGATATAGCAAGGTGCGGACGGCTGAGATAATTTATGTATATATTTACAATATCTTTAAATAATCCGCTGTCGATCTGCAAAGCCTTTTCAAACTTTGCAATACTGTTTTCAGTTTTCCCTTCCAAGACATCGAGCCGGCCGGCAACAAAACAGGCTACCGGATCACATGGTGCAAGGAGATAACCTTTTCTGATTTTCTCTGCCCCTGCATCGTTGAGGAAAACAAATTTTTCGATTTGTCCTGCTAAGCTATAACTCGGTCCGTATGTAGGGCAAATTATAATTGCTTTGTTAAGCCCGTTCACAATATCAGACACCAGTGGCATCGACTCTTCAGCGACTATTGTGTTATCAGTATCAGGGTCTTTCGTTTTGGTTATTGAATACCAGCGGTAGAGATTAAGCCCATAATGGTATGTTTTATTCTCAGGTTCGTAGCGTGTTGCTGCATCTGCATGAAAGATTAGGTCTGCATATTCACTTTTGGTTCCCTGCCAGTCTTTATCTGCAAGTCCTTTTTTTATACGAAGTGCCTTTTTCCAGTGCATCTCGGCAATACGGGCATTATTGGCACCGATAACAGCCCATAACCAAATTCCGCATATACACAATAAAACGGCTATACGCAAACCCTTGGATATTTGCAAAGGTGTAATCGTTTTGGTGATTGAGGTCTTTCCTTTATTTTGCCCTGCTAAACCCACTAGCAAGGCACAAAAAATGGCTGACAAAAATGCATTAGCAGGAATATGCTGTCCGTAATCACTAAAGCTGTGAACAAGTATTGCCAAAAGGCCAAATCCCAGGCCATACGCTGCCGACTGGATTGGTAACTTTGTGGTGCGAATATTTCGTAAATAGCTCAATGAGATAATTATTCCGAAGATAATTAATATGCCCAGGCCAGTTGTTCCGGTTTCCTCCAGTGCCTGGGCGTATTCGTTTTCTGCATGGGTAAACAGCAACGTTGTGTTTATGTGCTGGTACATTGGATAAACAACTGAGTGTGTTCCAAGTCCTGTTCCTAAAAGAGGAAAGTGCATAAAAGAAACGGCAATATCTTTAAGGCTCTGCCAGCGGAATTTATATCCCTCGAAGTTCTGAAGCGTTTCAAATCGGTCATATACGGCATCAAATCCCAACAGCAGGATACAAGCAAATGCCACAAACGCCATAACAACCATTATCCACGAACGTCCCTGCAGAGACCGCCGGGAACAAAGTAGCAGGGTCGTGAAAACCGCGGCAATTAGCATGCTGACCATACCACCACGTGTTAAAGATATGAAAACTGTTGCTACGCCGAGACTAATTATTGCAATGAGCAGCCACAGTAATTTTGCTTGCGGCGAACTGAAGTAATCAAGGACTGCATTCACTTTTACTCTCTTGCTGGCTAAATCCTCATGCAGTTTTATGCAGAGCCATCCTATAGCGGCACCGATTGACAAATTCATGAACTGACCATAATGATTGTGGTTTAGAAACGGCCCAGAAAGAGTCTTGGAGTATCTATGATATGGATGAGGTACAAACCAGTATCTCAAGCCATTCCCAAAGATATCTTGTGCCAGGGCAATCAAGGCAACAAGACCACCTGTTAATGCAATAACCATTAGAAGGCGTTTTATCTGTCCCCGTCGACGGAAAACATTTAGTACTACAATAAACACCGCTGTAACAGACAGTACAAGTCTCAGATCATGTCTTGTGCCGTTCCTGTAAAGAGTGATAGGCATTGTCTTGAGCAGTTTTTTAGCCTCCAGCAGGCCACCTAACATTTCGGTTCGCAGTCTTACTGTATTTGGTGAGACTACACTTAGCAAATTGGCGGATAATGGAACAAGTTGGAGTGATACGATTAGTACGAACAATCCTATTGGTACATATACCCAGCTCCAGACCACTCTTTGGTTTCGACTGAATATGAGCTTAAGTGAGAGGCAGATGATGATACAGCCGGATAAGACAATCACAACCTCTTCCGTCCAGGCATTTCTCGCACCGAATGCAAGTGGCATAAAGACAAGCATGCTCCCGAGTAGCCATTCAATTGCGGTATCAAATTTGCTCGGCGATGTCTTCGAGTTTTCAAAAGATATTTGATTTTCCCCCATTACAAGACGTCCTTGTTCTTATAGAGTAGACAGCTATGTCCTGACCTTTTAAAACTCTTAATGGATTTTCAACACATACAAGCCTTGCAGTTGTCTCACCGAGTTCTTCGCATATACGTTTGAAAGCTGCCTTAATACAGGGTCTGCGAGCATTCAAATTGTGGCAGTCCGTTGCTACAAACGATATCCACCCTGAGCTTAACATTTGCCATGCGAATCTTTGTATTGCATGGCCGAAATCACCGAGCAAGCTGCCTGCTGTCACCTGCAGGTGGGCCGGGCAGTCGACCCATTTAAGCAATATATCCGGTTCTTTTGCCAACCCGCAGTGCCGCTCCGGATGCGATATAATAGCCTCAATACCCATAGATGCCAAATCAGCAAGCAGTGGTTCAATATCAATAAGAATCTCGTGTGGAAGCTCCAGCAAAATATACTTACCTCCGTCAGCGAGCGTAAGTACCTTATCTTCTTCAAGCAGTTTGCAAATCCTTTCATCTACACGGACATCTGACCCGGGGACAACACTAAGAGCTACATTATTGCTTTTTAGTTCCTCATTAAGAGCTGAGACTGCTTCTCTGATCTGTGCAGCCTCGTTGCATTCGCTAAATCGCCCCAGTTGATGTGGAGTGGCTATGACAGTAGTTATGCCTTCGTTAACCAAAGCCCGGCAAAGGGCAAGCGATTCCGCCATTGTAGCTGGCCCATCATCGAGGCCCGGCAGACAGTGGCAGTGAATATCCACATAGTGCTCTCGAGCGGACCTGTCTTCACTGATATGCTCTGCTTCGAACAGATTATCATTGACCTGTCTTATCATACTTTAGATTTTCCTCAAAACGCAACCTATGCAACCGCAGTTTTTTTCTTTTCTCGGTCACCATAATATCCATAACCGTTATAATATCCATAGCCGGAATAGTAACCGTAACGGCTGTGCTTTCGCGGAACATCATTTACAACCGCACCGAGTAAACGACCGCCGACACTGAGCAGAACATCGCGAGCTTGCTGGCTGTGCTTCCTCGTGGATTTCTCCGCCCTGAGCACCAGCAGTGTTATATCACAGAGAGCTGCAAGTATTTGGCCATCAGCAACCAACCCAACCGGCGGCGAATCTATAATGATACGGTCGTATCGTTTAGAAAGCACATCCCTCAAAGTCTCGGTAAATGTATCGCTGTTGAGTATCTCTGATGGGTTCGGCACTTCAGGCCCACAGCTCAAAATGTCAAGCTCTTCAACGGGACCGGACTGAATCGCCTCCTCCAGACTAATAGTGCCTGCAAATATACTGGACAGCCCCTTGTCGTTTTCGAGTTCAAAAATATTGTGCTGCATCGGTTTTCTAAAATCGGCGTCAAGGATAAGCGTTTTTTGTCCTGCTTGTGCCATTGCGATTGCCAGATTGCTGACCAGAGTGGTCTTACCGTCACCGGCATCAGGTGAGGTAATAAGGATAGTTTTTGCTTCGTTCTTGGGTACACCGAAAAACACAGCTGTGCGTATCGTTCGATATGCCTCCGCTATATGGGATTTGGGCGAGAGGTGGATCCTCCGGCCGCGGCTGATGATTCCGTGTTTATCTGTTGATGCATTGCCTTTACTTGCAAGCGAAGAACCGTCAACAGCAGCGTTCGCACCACTGCTGGCTGGCCTCAGAAAGGTACACGCTGTTCGATAGCCTTGGGATATTGCAGACTTTAAATCAAGCCATGACTGCCGACAATGCGTCGCATTAATCCTCTTTTTTGATGTCCTCTTATGTCTGTCGTTTTCGATAACACTGACAGGAAAAGGTGTTGCATTATCTCCGGAGTCGTTGTGAAGAGTTTTAGCACGCATCGTTCGATAGGCCTCGGCGCGTGTCATAATGCTCTGCTTTTCGGGCTCTTCATTACGACTGTGCGGCACCGAAATTATTGTCGCATATATTGCTCGATAAGCCTGGACTACGATAGACCTGAGATTAAGCCACAGCTCCTGGCCATACGCAACAATGGTCTGTTCTTCTGCCATCGCAGGCACCATCCCGAGAATGGGTATACCCAAAACAGATGATATTTCATCTGCCGACCGCAGCCGAATATCCATCCAGTCACGGACTAAAGCTAAACCTCCACCGAACATAAGACCAAGAACTAAAGCCATTGCCATAATCCTGGCTTTTTGCGGCTTCGAAGGGCTTTCTGCAGGACGAGCGACTTCCAGGATACTGATATTGAGTGCACCGGTATCCTCAGTTACATTTAGCTCCTTGATGCGACCGTCAAGAATTTCACATATCCTTTCGGCCCGTCCTAACTCTGATTGCAGCATTGTGTACTCAGCGGCTTTAACTCCTAAATCCTGAGCCTCCTCTCGCTGAGCCTGGAAAGCTGCCAGCAGGGTTTGCTGCTTTTGCTCGGATGTCTGCCATCTTTGTTGCATTACTTCAATATAGGCATCGGCATATTTTCTCATCTCCTCTGCAAGGCTGTTTTTGATATAGTCTATTTTCGCATTAAGTGCCTTAACCGCAGGATGGTCTTCAGTAACATTGTAGCCTATATTCTCTAATTCCATTTCTGCTTCTTTAAGCTCGGATTCCAGTTGTGTTTCTATGTCACTGACTAACACCCGGATACCTGTAGTTGGCAAAGCCGCCTCGAATTGTTTAACTTTAGCTGGGTCATCAGCTATAGCCTTAACCACTTCGTAATCAGATCGAGTGTTGATAGTCATCAACTGTGCCTCGGTTAACGCCTCGGACAACGTTATCAGCTTTTGAAAAACCAAATTCCCGCCTTTGTTGTCAAATGAAACTACCCCATTTTCACGGGTAAATTGCACCATTTCTTCATACTTGTCTGATAATTCTTTGTCCCGTATGACTTTTTCCTTTTGAAGAATATTCACTACTTTGGAAACAGTGGTTTGTTTGCGAATGGAATGATACTTAACATAAGAATCTATAACAGCGTTAACAACACTGGCAGCTTCTTGGGGATATGGCGAATCGAATGCTACACTGACTATGTCATCTTTTTTGCCAACGTTGATAACGAGGTTCTTCTTCAGAAAAGCGGTCAGATTATCTATTTCATTGAATGTTCTAAATCTCCTTATCTGGGGATTGTCAGCTACTTCGCCGATAATAGGGGTGGATGTTAACAGCTCAGCCTGTGTGTATAGATAGTTATTCGTGCGGGTCATAATACCCTCAAACTCACTAATGATTCTTGGCCCGCTTTGCTCGACGTATAGCCTCGATGTGCTTGTATATATCGGTGTAGCTTTCAAAATGTAAACAAATGCAGCAACCAAAAACAATATCGTGGTGAGAAGAATGGCCTGCCGGTGACGCAGGACTATCTGCAGCAGACCTTCTTCTTGTATTCCCTCAACATGGGTAAAAGCTGAGTTAGAATCTCCATTTTCAACTCTTTCGTTATTCATATTTCCCTTATAATGCGAATTTATTTAAACTCTGCAGCACTAACATTTGCACCAACTGTTATATGAAATACGTCAGATAGAAATTTGTTGATACGCGTACTTACTGTGTGGTTCACATATATGACATCCCCCGGTTTTATTGCAATGGCATACGCTTTTGTTAAGGCCTTGTCGCCTATTCCAAAAGTCGTCTGGAGCACTTTGCCGTCAGCATCCTGCCGAAAGACCTTAACATATTGCGGATCAGCAACCATATCGAGCCCGCCGGCAAATGCCAATGCCTCCATTAAGTTATATTGAACATCTGGTGGATAGGGATACGCATCAGGTTTGTTCACCAATCCCACAACAGTAAAAACCCTCTCATGTTCACCCTGGTATTCCCTTACCTGACAGACCAGCATGGGAGGATTTACAACATACTTGGGATAATAGGCGTTTTTAACCGCTTGTTCTATCTCGGCAAGCGTTTTACCGGCAACTTGTATGTCGCCGATAATCGGCAATGTAACAGTTCCTGCATCACTCACACGGACCAGGTACGGCTCAATTTCTTTGTACCCGTATGACGGTCGAAGCCAATCCGGTAACTCGGAGGAGATAATACGCAGGCTGACATGCATTTGAAATTCCAGTACATCGCCTGGAATAACTCGATAGGGGCCGGGCTTGCCTTTAGCCAACCGGTCAAAATCCATTACTGCTTGGATGGGACCTGCTTTTTCAAACTTTGTGACGTCCTCAGGGGACGATAAAGATGGACCGCAACCCGCCAAAAATAAAAATAAGGTGGATGCAAAAACGACCTTCCTGTCTTGAGCGAATCTCCATATTTTTGCCGGATATCTCAATTGGTTTCCTCCATGAATTAGAAATCTTCGGCAATTGGTAATTATCTATTCATTTTGCATTAAGTTTTCTCAAAAAAGATTTGAGAATTCATAAAAACAGCCGCGCAAATCAATCTCAAAAAAGATCTGGAGCCTTTACGCCCTCAAAGCTTCGTTGTATCTTTGTGCCTTTTCGCCTGCTTTTTTGTTACGGAGAAGTAGGCGTAGAGTTATCACCGCCGCCGCTGCTGCTGCTGCCGCTGCTGCCACTGCCGCCGGCGACGGCGACTGTACCAACGGTACCACCGGCTACAGCACCTGCTGTCCCAACGCCGACTCCCATAATTGTTGCACCGCCTGCCAGGTTCATACCGCCGACAGCTGGAACACTACTTGTAAGTGCGGCACTTACTGCTGATGCACTACTGACCGAGGCTAATGTACCGAGGCTCTGCATTGAAAGTGTACGGGCAACAGGCATACAAATCATAGCAACGGGATTCACAGCCCCTTCACACGCTATTGCGGCACACACACCGCCTATCTGGCTCATAAATAAACCTTCAAATTTGGCCCATTGAGGCAGTGTTGTTTCCTTCTTAATCTTGACATTTTTCTTGACAAGCCCAACTTTCTTTACAAGTTTTTCAAACTTTTTGTTAAGGCCGTCGAAATTAATCGGCTCGCCAAGTTCATCTGTCATATATGTAGCTACCTCGTGCCGTAGTTTTTCATTGAAGCCGTTAATATTCGTGCCGGCCGTGAAAGCAGAAATACTCATATAAACCTGCTCAACTTCCGAATCGAAGAGATAAACTGCACTGATTTTTGACTTGATATCTCCGATTTTACCATCTGATTTGACGGCTTTTACAACAAAGGGCCCGGATAGTGCCCTAACCGCCATCAGTTCGCCGAGCGCTGCTGTTTTCAACTTAATCGCTGTCAAAGTAAATTCCAGCTTCTGTGGAAAAGCATCGCCAAGGAATGAAAGGTCGAAGGATTGATTCCATGTTTTTCCGATATTCTCAGCTCCCACTTCCTTCAGTGATTTGACGCACTCGTTGTTTACCCTTTCAACCAGCGTCAAGTCTCTGCCCAGGCCGGATATCTGACGGGTCTTTTTATCCAGGATGAATGAAAATTCCTCACCGCTTCTACCTAATTCAAACTCATTTGAAGATATAAAGTATTGAACATTATCACCCGCTACAGATTGCTTTCTCACGGTAAACAGTGATTCTATCTGGTTGATAAACTGTTTCTTGCCATTGTATTCAACCGTTGAGAGCACTTTGAAGTACTGAAAACCCTCATTTTCAACTGCCTTCACAGATTCCGCCAGAACCCCCACCAATAATAAGATTGATACAAAAACTAAGTAGGTAAACTTTGACACCTTCATAATATACCCCCTTTCAAATTCATTTATACCGATAATAAATTACTTCATAGTTCCTTATATCGACAATTTCGCTGGTATTGCCCTGTTTTTTTTTTAATGCGGAGCTATTTTTTTGCACAAATGACTAAAACACCTTAAAATCATAACGAGGAAAAAAGACGCAGATTTGTTCTTTTATTGAAATCTTTTAATAAAGACCTATAATATCTGCTCCCTAATAGCTGATATATCATTATTGAGGTAGGATATGCGGTTAAAGATGAAGTTTCTCAGTACTGCGCAGAACGAAACCGGATTCTGGTAATTTCTTAATGCAAGCGGCTACCATGCGAATAAACAATAAATGCCAAAAGGCAGCGCCTTATAAAAAATGGGTATATTGAGGCTATAAATGTTATTTGATAATTGCAACAGAATTACCAATGAAAGCCTTCCTTTAATACTCAAGCTGTTTCTACTCATAAAGTCAGAACAGTGCAGCTTACCCTTAATCTTCTTGCAATAAGAGCTCTAAAAATATAGCTTATCAGAGAATTATTCGGAGAGGTGGCCGAGTGGCTGAAGGCAACGGTTTGCTAAACCGTCCAGTGGGTATAAACCCGCTGCGCGGGTTCGAATCCCGCCCTCTCCGTTATGAATGAAGTGAATAACGGAAGGGAGCAGCACAACTGCTTGTGATGCGCCGGGATGAGAAGGGTTTGGCGATGCACGTAGTGCCGACAAACACCTGGCCCGAATGGCAATCCCACCCTCTTCGTTATGTCATATAATTGCGATACAGGCTGTCAAACCTCAAGAGAACTTCTAACCTGTGGTAAGAGTATAAGAATTTGTTATAATTATGGAGAATCTATAAATAGTATGAAGTGGGGCTTAAATTGAAAGTTCAGTGTGAGCTATGTCCAAAGAGATGCCTGATTGAACCCGGCCAAAGTGGCGAGTGCCGTGTTAGAATCAACATCGATGGTGTCCTGCGGACGGTGGTTTATGGATACCCTTGCTCAATCCACGATGACCCGATTGAGAAAAAGCCACTTTTTCATTTCCTGCCGGCAAGTCGCATACTTTCTATTGCAACTGCCGGTTGTAATCTACATTGTCTCAACTGCCAGAACTGGGAAATATCACAGGCTAATCCGGAAGATACGCCTGCATATCTCTGCCCGCCTGAGAAAGTTGTTGAAATGGCAAAATCGCAAAACTTCTCCTCAATTGCATATACGTATACTGAGCCGGTTATTTATTATGAATACACCTATGACACGTCAAAATTAGCTAGGAAGGCGAATATACGAAATGTTCTTGTTACGGCGGGCTATATAAATGAAGAGCCTTGGAAAAAGCTGTTAGAAGTTGTCGATGCTGCTAACATAGATTTAAAGGGGATAACGGATGAGTTTTACCGTAAAGTTTGCTCTGCGACCTTAAAGCCGGTGCAGAAAGCGATGGTTTTAGCAAAGGCCAGCGGCATACTGGTAGAAGTTACGAATCTGATTATTCCGACATTGAACGACAAGCCGAAAGAAATTCGCCAATTAGTTCGTTGGATCAAAGCGAATCTCGGCGGTGAGACTCCGCTTCATTTTTCGCGATTTTTCCCGCGGTATAAGATGCGGCATCTGCCGCCGACGTCTGAAAAGACGCTTGATTTAGCCCGCGAAATTGCAATAAGCGAAGGGATGAATTACGTTTATATAGGAAATGTCCGGCGTAAGGGCGGCCAGAACACATATTGTCCCAGCTGCAGGAAGTTACTTATTGAACGCATCGGTTATATCATTATGCAGAACCGTCTCAAGCAAGGCTGTTGTCCTGATTGCGGTAAAGAAATATATGGAGTTTGGAGATGACGCGAAGAAAATTCATTCAGGAATTATTAAAAGCTGGCTCAGCAATTATTGTTGGCGCCTGCTGGGTAGCAAAAAAAGCTTCACCTCGTAAGTTCATCCGGGCACTTAAACTTCAGAAGTATCCCGGTTTCATAAAGCCTTTACAGGGTCTTCTAAGACAGGGCAAATGGAGTGGTTAATATGAAAAAACATTTGAGTGAATCCGACAATAAAAGGTATTCTTTGCAATTAGTGATTCCGCTTGTATGTATCTTGTGCACACTTTTTGTAACTACATGCAAAAAAAAGGCGGCTCCGGTTAAGGAAGTAACAGCCCCTGAAAAAAAGGAGCCTGCAAAGCTGGCCAAGTCTGTTCTTCGTTCCTCACTCGCCGGCAGTTGGTATCCTGCCGATGCTGACGCACTTAACAAACAAATCGATGGATTTTTCAAAAAAGCCGAGGTCGAACCTGTAGATAATGTTATTGCCCTTATCCTTCCGCACGCGGGCTATCAATTCTCCGGCCGGACAGCGGCCTTTGGATTGAAAGCCACATCCAAAAAATATAAACGGGTTGTTATTATTGGCCCCAGTCACCGTGTCTCTATGGAGCAGGTGCTGAGTGTGCCGAGGACAACGCATTATGAAACGCCGCTCGGACAGATACCGCTGGATGTGGAATTTATAGATAAGCTTTTAAAGCATTCAATTTTTCAGAACATACCGCAGGTAAACGAAAACGAGCACAGCACTCAGATAGAAGTGCCGTTGCTGCAATATGTGCAGAAGGACTTTAAACTTGTACTGATTGTGGCCGGCGATTGCTCAGAAGAGACTATTGAAAAAGCCGGTGCTATTTTGAAAAGTTTGGTTGACGATGACACGCTCGTTATTGCAAGCTCGGATTTTACCCATTTTGGCCCAAACTACGGCTATGTCCCCTTCAGAGAAAACATTCCTGAGCAGCTAAAGCAGCTTGATATGGGAGCGTATGAGCATATTAAGGCCTTAGATTTCAAGGGCTTTTTGGAATATCGTAACAAAACCGGTGCAACAATATGTGGGTTTGTGCCAATAGCAATATTGCTTTCTATGTTTGACAAATCCGTTGAAGCTAAGTTAGTTAAGTATGCAACTTCCGGCGAATTGACGGGTGATTACACCAACTCGGTCAGTTACTTTTCGATTGTCTTTTCCGGGAAGTGGGGAAACTCCTCTGAAATTAAGCCGGAGGCGAACGTCCACAAATTGAATGAGGAAGATAAGAAGCAGCTTTTGGCGTTGGCCCGTAAATCATTAGTTTATTTTCTTCAGAGGCAGCGAGCTCCGGAGGCATCCGAGTTGAATATCACTGTCAGCGATGCGATGAAACGTCAGCGGGCGGCGTTCGTAACGCTTAAAGAAAATTTTCAGCTTAGAGGCTGTATAGGTGATATTTTTCCGCGGCAGCCTTTGTACAGGTCAGTTATTTTTAATGCCATTAATGCCGGCGTCTACGATAGGCGTTTCCTGCCGGTAACAGTGGCTGAATGCAATGATATTACAATCGAGATATCGGCATTGACTCCGCCTGCCCCAATTGCTTCGCCGGATGAAATCAGAATCGGCATAGACGGCGTAGTACTGAGTAAAAATGGTCGCTCCGCCGTGTTCTTGCCTCAGGTTGCGCCCGAGCAGGGCTGGGATGTAAACCGGATGCTCACACAATTGTCTTTGAAGGCAGGATTACCTGAAGATGCCTGGAAGGATGGTGCTACCTTTCTTGTTTTCCAGGCGGATGTTTTTAGTGAGAGCGAGAAATGAGATTTGCCCGCAGCCTGCTGATATTTAGTTACGGACTGTTCACAATCGCCGCCCAAGCTTTGCTTTTTCGCGATTTTTTAACCACCTTTGAGGGTAGTGACATAAGTGTCGGCGTCTTCTTCGGTTCGTGGTTTTTATGGGTTGGTTTGGGGGCGCTGCTCGTATACAGAGCTAAAGCCTTTGCTGAAAAGCTGCTTAAAAATATAGAATTTCTGTTTTTGTGTTACCTGCCGGCTTTTATTGCGGAGATTATTTTGATTATTCAGGCGCGTGAGCTTGCAGGGGTTGAATCTTACGCATTACTGTCCATAAAGGTTATCCTGCTTTTGTCAATAGTGGTTAATGCTCCGGTCAGTCTCATCACGGGGATGTTATTTCCAATTGCCTGTCGATGGGTTCGCAATGGACAGGAATTCGCCGTTTCGCGTGTGTACATTATCGAAGCGGCTGGAAGTTTTCTTGGAGGACTGGGAACAACGGTTCTTTTGGGAGTCGGTGTAAGTTCGGCAAGGATTTTCTTCATACTTGCTTTTATTGTTTCTTTTTCTTTCTTTTGTGTGCGGCTTGCCAGGTTGAAGAGCTGGGTATGGGCTTTTGTGCCGGTATGTATTTGCGTTTGTCTGATTGCCGGTGTTGACAAGAAGCTGTCAGAACAGTTGCAAATTATAAAATGGCAAAAGCTGCTTCCTAAAGAAGCTTTCAAGGGTTCTTTCCGAACGGCCCAGGCGGAATATCTCTATGGAATCTATCACGGCCAGTGGGTAGCTGTTCGCCAGGGTAGTGTTTGCGAGGTGCTGCCTGATAAAGGCAGCACCGGCAGGATAGCTACCATCGGCCTTTGTCAAAATCCTGATACTAAGAGGGTTTTGGTCATTGGCTCGGGATTAGGCCTCTGCTATGAATTCCTGCACCTGCCGCAAATTGAGCGTGTAACCTGGGCACACTCTGACAGCGAATATGTTATGGAGATTGACAGATTTATACCGCCGGAGTTTAAGGTAAGCGATGAGCGTTTTTCCCGCCTCGCAGGTGATGTTCGCTCACTGCTTGCTAAGCAGAGTAAATATTATGATTTGGTAATCCTTAATCTGCCCGATGCGACCAGTTCGGTTTTGAACCGGTATTACACGCTTGAATTTTATCAACAGGTTAAGGAGGCGTTGCGGCCCGGCGGTGTGCTGGCAGTTCGTATAACAGGTGGGGAAAACATTATGGGAACCGAGCTGATCAACCTCGGGGCCTCGACGAAACTGACACTTGAGAAGGTTTTCTTACAGCTTGTCCTGACGCCCGGGGAAGATACATGGTTTATTGTTTCTGACTCCGGCAAGCTCAGCGGTGACCCGGGGATTTTACGGCAGCGATTTGCTTCCATAAACGGTAGTGTGGATATTTTTCCTCCGGATGCTTTGCTTTCTGTTTATTTGCCGGACCGTGCCGCTGTCGCTCTACAGATGTATTCGGGTGCGGATTTACCCGATAGATTGCTTATTAATCGTGATTCCAGGCCCCTGACGCACTTATATAGTTTGTTGCTTGCGGCAAAGCAATCAGTCCACGGGGCGCCTTACGGTGGAGCGCAGGGCACAAAATTTATGAAATACCTGGTCTTGACCGGCCCATTGACGTTTGTTGTTCCTATTCTGGTTTTCATAGTTTTGCGTGCTGTTTATATTTTGAAATCAGCTCAGCAAGGCAATGCCTCCAGCTTTGATAGTTCGTTTTTGGTTTTCTCAGCCGGCTGGGTGGGCATCGGGGTGGTGATTGTATTGATGTATTTGTATCAAACTTATTTTGGTTCGCTGTATCTTTACATTGGGGTTATTTCTTCTTTGTTTATGGTGGGCTTAACCGTCGGGGCGGTTTTTATTTCGTTGCTTATGGCCCGTCGCTCCGGTCAAGGGTCACGAGTTACGAGTTACCTGTTAGCTGTGATAGTTATACATACACTAATCCTGGACGCAATTATCTTTTGGCCGGGTGAACAATGGACACATCGCAGTTTCGCAGCCGCATTTGTTCTTTGCGGCCTATGTACCGGCGGTTATTTTCCGCTCGCCGCCGGCCAGCTTGCTGACTCTGCTTTTGAAGCGGGACAGGCCGGCAGCAAGTTGGAAACCGCTGACCACATTGGCGCCTCAGCAGGTGGCTTACTGACAGGCCTTGTACTTGTTCCTGTTCTTGGAACGAAGGTAACACTATTTATATTTGCTTTGTTTATTCTGGCCAATATACCGCCTGCCGCACTGAGACTATACAAGCTGGAAAAAGTTCACTTTGCTGCAACTACTTTTAGTCGGCGCAAGCTCGGCTACATCCTTTTTGGCATCGGCCTGATGGTTATTCTCTGCTCCAACTTGCTTGTTAAAGCCGGCGTGGAGTTGAGGCCGTCGTTGCCGAAGTATGCTGCTCAGGCACTGGCTGGCCGGGCACGCATTGAAGAGGCATCAGCGGTTATTGAGAAAAATGCTCGAAAAATCAGTTATTTTCGGGTTTATGATTCCAGCGATAAACTGAATGGCTACATCTTTAGCTCGCAGGACCTGGCGCCGGAGGTCAGCGGTTTTGGAGGAAAGATAAATCTGGCCATCTATGTCGATGCTGCTGGCAAGTTAATTAATTTCCATATAATATCATCCAGCGAGACTCCTGCATATCTTGAGCTTCTTGGCCGGTGGCGTGAACTTCTCACCGGCCGTCTCCTTTTCCAGGCCGAGCCTTTCGCCGGTGTTAACGCAGTAACCGGCGCTACTTTCAGCTCCGGTGCTGTTCTTTCAGCACTGGAAAAATCAGGTTACAGGTTCGCCGGTGAAATTCTTAACCAGGCTCTGCCATCTCCGCTTCCTTCGCAGCAAGTGTATCGGCCCGATATACCCGCCATATATCTGATAAGTGCTTTCGTGCTTAGTTTTATTGTAATTTTCCGCGGCGGATTCTGGAGCAGGCTGGTGGTTCTTTGTTTTAATCTTGTGGTCGGCGGTATTGTTCTGAACGCTCAGTATTCAAGCGAACAGATGATGACCGTATTATCTTTGCACAGCCCCGCTGTAAAATTGTCGGGGACATTCCTGTTAATTGCAGCCGTGCCGCTTCTGGTTATAATCTTCGGCAACATTTATTGCGGCTACATTTGTCCCTTTGGCGCTGCGCAGGAGTTGCTCGGTTATGTTGTTCCTCGCAGGTTCAAGTCCGCCATACCGAATGTATCGATGCAGAAGGCAGGATTTGTCAAATATGTGGTTCTTTTTGTTTTTATAATAGTGTTTTTCGTTTCCAGAAACCGGACTACGCTGGCGGCAGACCCACTTATAGCGGCCTTTTCAGGTAGTTCCACGATGTATTCGGTTAGTATTGGCTCGATAATAGCGATAGCTTTAATTGGCTCGATTTTCTATACTCGCTTTTGGTGCCGATATTTGTGTCCGGTGGGGGCTTTTTTGTCACTGCTCAACAATTGTGTAGTGCTGAAGCGATTTTTACCCGCAAAAAGATTCAGCAGATGCGAGTTCGGCCTCACCCCGAAAGACCATCTGGATTGTATATATTGTGACAGGTGTCGCTATCAGGCCGAAGACCAGCGTTTTCCGTCTCACGTTTCTTATTTATCTCGTTATCTTGTGGTGGTGGTTGTTTTAGTGGGAATTTTCGTATCGATGGTCTCAGTGGAGAGGTTTCTGCATGTTACACCCGCCGACATTAGTCGGCCTGTTGTTTCGACATCCGGCATCGGCCGGCCCAGGGACGTCGATTTGCAGCGCATTCGCAAAATGATTCAGGAGGGAAAACTTTCCGACGAAGAAGCCGAATTTTATAAGAAGGCTGAGTAATATCACCTGCGAAAATAATTGATAAGCCACAGGATAAGCGTCAGGACAATTGAAATTATTATACAGCTCGCTATGGGTAGATATATCCGCCAGTTTTTGCCGCCGAATTCTAAATCGCCGGGTAGCTTAAACAGGCCTGTTCGGCCTAATATCATCACCATACCCCCGACCAGTGCGATGGTAATCCCCATTAAAATTAACCATTTACCGATTTGTTGCGGACCGAATTCCATTATTTTCCAGTTCACTTATATACCGGAACCTGTCATTCCTGCGTAAGCAGGAATCCAGGTCTTTTCAGTCTATATGTGCAGTTTTTTCGACATTTTTTAAACTGTATTTGGTATTATAAAACTTTTCAGGATTGTTCAAAGTATTAAAATACTTTCTATGAGCAAAGCTAAATGTGATATTCGGATAGGCACGTCGGGTTGGCATTACAGCGACTGGGCAGGGCGGTTTTATCCCGTTGATTTATCGAAGAGCAAATGGCTTGAATACTACGCCGGCTGTTTCAACACCGTTGAAATCAACAATACCTTCTACCGCCAGCCAAAGCCGGAAACTTTCACGAACTGGCACAAACAAGCTCCGAAAAATTTCCTTTATACAGTAAAGGCCAATCGGTATATCACTCATATTAAACGGCTGAAAGACGCCGGTGAGCCGCTTGAGAGGTTTCTTGAGGGGGCGTTACTTTTAGGGAAAAATCTCGGCCCTATTTTATATCAATTGCCGCCGAATTTTCATAAAGACCTTGACCGTCTGAAAGCTTTTTTGAAGGTTCTGCCGAAAAAACCTATCGCTGTTTTTGAATTCAGGCACGAAAGCTGGTTTTCAGAAGATTCCTACGAATTGCTAAAGGAGTTTAATGCAGCTTTTTGCATCCATGATTTGATGGAACTCCCTCGCATAATTACTTCTGATGTGATTTATCTTTGCTTTCACGGCACAACCGGCAGGTATCAGGGCAGCTACTCTAAACCTTCTCTGCGGGGTTGGGCAAAATGGGCTAAGGATAATATAAACGGCAAAAAGGCCTTCTTCGCCTATTTCAACAACGATTATAACGCCTACGCTGTTAATAATGCAAAAACACTAAAAGAGTAGATCAGCTAAGAAAAAATAATTTAATGATCATGTATTCCACCAAGTATACTGCTAAACACACAAAAGGTATGGCGAAAGCCTGGAGTAGTTTCTCATAATCGACGCCCTCCTCGTAGAACTCCCAATGTTTTTTGGTGAAGATAAAAAATGGCAGCCAACGACATTTTAGGTCGAATTTAAACAATCGCCAGAGAAATTCCCAACCACCCATCCATTTGCCAATGAGAATAAAGACAGGAATATTTATAATTAAAAGTATGATTTTGACACCTATGTTCTCAACCATAAAATTCCCAAACGACTCCCAGCACTTTGCTTGGTTGTAAGACTTGTCCCAAACAAAAAAGAGACTGAGAAAAGCTGTCAATAAGAATGCTATACTTGCTGCTACTGTTTGAGGCTTTTTTGGAATACGAAGCTTGGCTTTTTGCTCCTCATATGTCACCTTGTTCTTTACCAATTTGTGGTCATAGATTAGAAGATATCTGCACGATGTAATCGTAAATATTACACCAACTATGAAACTGACAATGGCAGCAGCACTTCCATATTTGAAAAATAAGAAAATAGTCACAATTAATATGCCGATTGAAAAGCCGATTAGTCGGGCGTAGAAGCTTTTCCGTACCCACTCCTCGGTCAAAGGAGTGCCTCTGGGTTGGACATTATCGCCTGCAGAAGTATCTCTGCTTGCACAATTCATGCAGTATGCTTGTCCGTTAATGATTTCTCTGTTTTCACCCGTTTTTATAGTTTTTAAGCACGTTGCACAGATAGCGGCACCGTTTTTCTTGACGGCCTCGTTTCCTGAAAGTTCTGAGGTGGAAACTTTCGTTGATGGAATTGTAATGACGGCCCCGCAGGAACATTTACCCCTTTTACCTCCCGATTCATCTTTAACAACAAATCTTTTACCGCATTTCGGACAATTGAACTTAATTGCCATCAGAATTCCTCTCTGCAGCAAGCTCGTTAACATTCTTTGACAATGTGTTTGTTCTAAGTATTGTAATATATGAAAATATTATAACATTTATTCAAAGTAAAATTTCTATGAAAGAACGTTGAGGCCTTTTTTGAGAGCGTATCGGCGGACGGATTGGATTTCTTCAACAACATTCACGCATACACGCCGTTAATAATGCAAAGACGTTGAAAGAGCGATTCAGATGCTCGTCTGCGAAGTAGCTTCGCTGCGTAGCACGAGAAGCGGCCACGGAAAAACGATTCTTTTTCTTGTTTTCTCAGTTGTTATTTTGTTCGTCGGAGGCATTGTCAGAATTGTCATTTTGCTCCTCACTGTTTACGTCGTCGTCCGATTCTTCTTTGGCAAGAAGCCCCTTTTCCGACAGACTCGCGCAGTTTACGCAGTATCGAGCCCATGGAATAGCTTGTAATCGGGCCTTTGGAATGGGCTCTGCGTCACCATCACAAATCCCGTATGTATTATTTTCAATACGCTCCAGTGCGTCGTCGATTTCTTGGAGGAGTTTTCGTTCGCTATCCATAAGCCCCAGGGTGTTTTCCAGTTCGAAAGTGTCGCTTCCTGCATCGGCCATATGAATGGGCATATTTGAAAGGTCGCTCCTTTCCTTTCGTAGCAACTCATTCTCCATATGGGTTACGTTGCCGAGTATTTCGTTTCGCTTTGCCAGCAGCAAAGCTTTGAACTTTTCTATTTTAGCTGGTGTCAGTTTAGTTTTGCTTTTTCGCTTTTTCTTCATAGCGGTTTCACCGTCCACAGGTAAGTTATATCGGTGCTTTAAGGAGTAACTTTCATAGAAAAAGTCGTTATTTTTCTGTTTTGGTTGCCATAAGTTTTGGCTATTTAAACAAAACCGACCAAATGGTCAAGAAAAAAATTTGACTTTTACGCAGAAACTATTATCGTTATTTGGTCTAAAACAAAGCCGGTGGCGAACGTTATAGCCGGTCTTTTGATGCTGTTTTTTGGAATTACAGTTTGTGATGTAAACAAAATCTGATAAATTTGCTAATCAACCAGTTTTATAAGGTAAAATTAAAATAGAAGGAGTGTCAGATGAACAATTCTGTCCCCACGCAAATGTTTCTGACAAAAGGAGTTGGACATCATAAATACCAGCTGAAATCCTTCGAGGCGGCGTTAAGAGGAGCTGGTGTAGCACAGCAGAATTTAGTTCAGGTATCATCAATTCTTCCGCCAGGGTGCAAAATGGTCAGCCTGGAAAATGGATTGAAAAAACTGATTCCTGGCCAAATATCCTATTGTGTACTGGCGAGAGCCGATACTAATGAGCACGGACGATTAGTGGCCTCTTCCATAGGAATTGCCCTGCCCAAAGATGAAGATCAGTGGGGATACCTGAGCGAGGTACACGGCCACGGTATGAATAGTCAGCAGGCCGGAGATATGGCGGAAGACCTGGCGGCTGGTATGCTGGGGACAACTTTTGGTCTGGAGTTGGACCCGGACAAAGCATGGTCGGAAAAGGAACAGGCCTACAGGTCCAGCGGCCTGTTTGTTAAGACTACCAATATTACACAGACCGCAAAAGGACTGGAAGGGCTGTGGACAACAACGGTAGCGATAGCAATGTTTCTGTTTGATTAAATACATCGGCGGGATTTGCTATGAAAGAAACAATTAATTTTGGGTATCTGCCCGAAGAATATTCCAATCAGGATGATGCTGGTGTAGTTATTATTCCTGTCGCCTACGATGGAACGAGCACCTGGGTCAAAGGTGCCGACAAAGGGCCGGCGGCGATAATTGAAGCCTCAGCTAATATGGAGCTTTATGATATAGAGACTGATTCGCAGGTTTACAAGAAAGGTATATTTACCGAGGAGGAAATAGGCGGAGATATTTCTACTGCGGAAATGATTCAGGCAGTTACACAAATTACAAAATATTATCTTGAAAAGAACAAGTTCACGGTCATTACAGGCGGTGAGCACTCGGTCAGCATCGGCTCGATTAAAGCTCATACGGAGCAATACGAGAATCTTACTGTTTTGCAGTTGGACGCCCATACTGATTTAAGGCAGGAATACAACGGTTCAAAATATAGCCATGCTTGTGTTATGGCTCGGATTAAAGAGCTTTGTCCGATTGTACAGGTGGGTATCAGAAGTATGGATTACTCTGAGAAAAAATCTTTAGATCTGTCCAGGGCATTTTTTGCAAAGGACATATACAACAATACGGCCTGGATTAAAAAAGTTATTTCCAAACTCTCTGACAATGTTTATATAACAATAGACCTGGATGTATTTGACCCTTCTATAATGCCCTCTACCGGGACTCCTGAGCCGGGTGGATTGTTGTGGTATGACGTGCTGGTTTTATTGAAGGAGGTTTCCGGCAGTAAGAACATTGTCGGCTTTGACGTTGTTGAATTATGTCCTGATGTAAAAAACAAGGCCCCTGATTTCTTAGCTGCCAAGCTTATTTACAAGTTACTAAGCTATAAGTTCGAGGTTGGTGATGAATAAGAAAGAATTCCTGAAAGACCTTGACGACCAAAAATGCGATAGGATTTTCGGATATTTAAGGAGCAAGAAAATGAATCAAAGCAGATTTGTTCTCAATTTATTATTTTTGTTGGTTTGTCTGTCGATGTTGACCGGTTGCGACCGCAACGATAAAGAAAGAGATGTAGCTATTGCAGAAGCAGAAAAGACCAAAGCCGAATTGGCAAGGACCAGGTCCGAATTGGAGCGGGTTAAAGCTGAAAGAGATGAGCTTAAGCAGGAAGTAGCTGAAATTTTAGAAGAGCGGGAAAATGCCCTCTCGGAGCTTGCTGCTGTCACGCAGACCTGGGAGAAATTGCAATCTCAGGTTACTAAAGTTACTAAGGAGCGGGATGCTGCCGTCGCCGAGGTAAAAAACTTTCAGATTGCGATTGAAAGAATGAGAAAACAGTTACAGGCGGAGAGGGTAAGGGTCCGGGAGCTGAATGACGAGAACGAAGAATTGCAAGCGGCTGTTGACGAGCTTGAAGAGCAGACTGAAGGGATATTTGAAGAATTAGAGCAGCAGCCTCCCGCTGAGGTAAATGAAGAACCGAACATATAGGCAGTAAATTACTCCCTCCTGCCGGAACCCTATGAAATGACCCGTAGCCCCTTTTTGATTGCGTACCGGCGGACGGATTCGATTTCCTGTGGGGTAGGTCTGCGGTTTATTTTGGGGTGTAAGTGTGCCTGATAACAGGGATGGTACTGTTCCATCACATTAATCGCTGTTTTTTGGCTGATTTGCTCTGCTAAAAAATCTACTATCTCGAAGCTGCCTGCCAGATTCTCCGGTAAAACTAAATGTCTTATTAAGAGACCTTGTGTAGCCAGCCCTTTTTCTATTTGTAAATCGCCTGCTTGTCGGTGCATCTCTTTGACCGCCTCGCGATTCACCTGCGGATAATCCGCTGCGCTGGATAGCTCCTCTGCTGCCGCCGAATCCGAGTACTTCATATCCGGCATATAAATATCTATAAAGCCGTCGAGCATTTTTAACGTTTCAACTGAATCGTATCCGCCGGTATTGTAGACCGTAGGCAAAGTCAGGCCTTTCTTTTTGGCCGATTCAATAGCAGCCGCAATAGCTGGTATAACGTGAGTAGGTGTGACGAAGTTGATATTACTGCAGCCGATACTTTGAAGGCGGAGCATAGATTGTGCTAATTCTTCGATTGTAACCTCTCGGCCGCTGCGATGATGGCTGATATCGGAGTTCTGGCAGAAGACGCAGCCGAGATTACAGCCGGCGAAAAATATCGTTCCCGATCCCCCCTGACCGACAAGAACGCTTTCTTCGCCGTAGTGTGGCCCGACGGAGCTGACTATCGGCTTATCGCCGATGCCGCAAAAGCCGATTTCGCCTTTGCCGCGATCAACTTTGCACCTGCGCGGACATAGCATACATGGATTCATACAATCCCACAATTTCGAAACGGCTTCACTAAACGGCCCGGGATTAGCTGATAAAAATGTCATATCTGGTTTTTAGACAATAAGTTCTGGTGTTACGAACCAGTCGATTTGCCATTGATTTTTATCATAGCGGTCTATACATACGATACCGGCGTTTTTGAATGCTACTGTATTAGCCAACTCCGCCCCTGCTAAAACAAGTGATGCTAATTTACTCAAAAAGGGCAGATGCCCGACGACCATTATATCGCCGTTGACCGAGATAAGCTCATCCTTAAAGGCCTTAACGTCGTCATTTGGCCCAAGGCCGTCGTGGATGGTCAATGTTTTTATCTTGATAGCTTCAGCTAAAATTTTTGCTGTTTGCTCTGCTCGTTTCTTTCCGCTGTGCCACAAATAGTCAACACACAGATTCGAAGATTTTATAAATGTTGCAACTTTCTGTATATCGCTGCGTCCTTCCTCGGTCAGCGGCCGTTGCGGGTCCACCTGCTCCGAAGCCGCTTTTGCATGCTGAACAAGATATAACTTCATCTTTGACCTCCTTTTAACAAAATCTTTGCACGGTTATTATAACTCAACCCTCTAATTTAACAATTACTTATAACGCACCCCAATTTATTGCGTGTGTTGTCATTCCTGCGCAGTCAGGAATCCATAATCGTTTCTTTCGACGGGGATATTGCCCAAAATATTTGGCCTTGCCAATGGCGTATTTAGCAGTTTTTTTCTGTTGCGAGATACACTTCAGAGTTTACCCTGAGTGTAGTCAAAGGGCTTCGCGAGATACGAGTATCCAGCATCGAGTATCTACCATCGAGCATCCTCTATCGCCTCTCGTCCGTCCTCTGTCTTCTGTCCTCTCTTACCTTAACGGCCAGTCATACGGACAATAGTCCAGCCATTCATCAACGAACAGCTTCAAATCAAGTTCGTCGACGACATTATCCTCATACAGGTCAGCAGCCAGCCCGGGTCCGGTTTCAAGCCAAAGCTCGGCGAATCTTGCAAAATGGTAGAAATCAACCGTGCATACTGGCTCGCCCGGCCAGAACCCACCCAACAACTCATAATCTCCGCCCGCTGAGTATGCCGCGTCGTGCTGACCTATCGTACCACTAACTATGTACTGCCCGCCACTGCTTACCCCTCCACCGCCGTCAATCGTGCTCCAGCTTAATTTGTAATCTGCAAATGCTGCCGCGCTTAAAAACAAAACTAAAATGCACAATGTCAATAAAATATCAACGGTTTTTTTGCCTGAATTCATTATTTTCTCCTATGCTCTCATAGTCACATTTCCGTTTCAAGTCATGGTTTATAAGTTACAAACTGAAAGTTCGATTGCATCAGTGTACCGGATAAGTTGTAGATATAAACTAAAAGTTTACCGCTTACACTACTCGTGCGTGCGACACCCGCAGTACTGCCACCTAAAGTTATTGTCGTCACATAGGTATTATAAAAATAACTTTCACCGCTGATGGTAATTTCGTAATACTGTGAGCCGGCATTCCACGTACTGCTGACGTTCGGTGTGCCTGAATCTTTTAAACCGTCTGAACCAATAAAGGCGTATGCAATCGGTGTGGCACGCTCCATTGTTCCGCCTGAGACGGTTTTTTTGATTTCCCCTTCGACCTTTACATTTCCTTCAAAATAACCGGCATACCCGTCTGCCGAATTGGTTTTGCCATAGACACCGTAGTTTACGCCTGTTGCCGATTCCGCCTCGCCATACACTCCGTACCCGCGCCAGCCCCTCGCGTAAAAATACCCGCCGTAGTTGATCACATCATTTGGGTCAGTGGCACCCCCATAAGCGCCTCTGCCTTCCGAGCCGGACGCGATAAATACTCCCCCGGAGTTCTGTGCATAGCCCTTGTCTGAGCCGAAACCATAGACTCCGAATTTGTCACCGTTGAAGAATCCTCCATACTCTGCCCCATAGCCGGTGACAGCACGCCCATTCGGATTAGAAGTCGCAGAAAAATATCCTGCCATAGTAGAATCTACTCCGGCCCTGCCCCGAACTCCTATGCCACCCGCTCCAGTAGCATATCCCTCCAGAGCGCTATAGCCTGCTCCCGGCGTCTGGGCGTAAATACCATCCCCGCCCACTGTCTTCGTTACGCTGATGCCGCGCGACATGCTCGATGTGCTGCCTGAGTACGGCAGTGAAAAACCGGGAACCGCCTGCCAGCTTCCCTGGCCTGTCGAGTTCGATGTCAGTACATAGCCGGATGCTGTTGAGCCAGTCATTTTGAATCCAGTCATCCTGACCGTCCCATCCACATCAAGGGTCTCTTGGGGACTTTCTGTCCCGATGCCGGCGGTCTCTGCATAAAGTCGGCCGTTGAAATAGCCGGCCCAGTTGTTTGTTGCGCCATATGCGTAACCATAAACACCGAGATGATTTGTTCCGCCCGGTCCCTGGGCATATCCGGCAACGCCATAGCTATAACCAGAGCTGCCCGTATTGTTAAAACGACCACATACTACATCACTATTGGTATAGGCGGCGAGTTTATATGACGAACTCGGTGCTGTTCCTATCCCAATGTTACCTTCGTTGGGGTCCACAACTAAATCGCTGCTGGAACCATCATGACTTACTTGCAGGATACCTGCGGGAGTTTCCGTGCCGATACCGACATTACCCGCGGCATATAGATTCCCATTGAAATAGCCTGCCCAGTTATTTGTCCCGCCGTGTGCGTAACCGTAAACTCCGTAGTGGTTGGTCCCACCGGGTCCCTGAGCCAGACCGGAGACGCCGGTAGAATAGGCGGAAATTGCCCAGTTGACAAATCGACCACATGTTGCATCACTACTGGTGTTAGCAAAGAGCTTATACGATGAATTCGGTATTATTCCAATGCCTATGTTGCCCGTACTCGAATCTACAACCAAATCGTTGCTGGAACCGTCGTGACTCACTTCCAAAGTCCCTGCCGGGCTGCTCGTCCCGATCCCAACGTTACCGGATACATCCGAATACATGTTACTGTCTGAAATGGTCCAGTCTGTATCGGGTGTCAGCGGAAGATTCGTCAGGCTGCTGCCGTCTCCGACAAACGCATCTGCTTTTGCCGTCCCAATTACTTCCAGAGCCTCGGTAGGATTGGTCGTTCCGATACCGACATTGCCTCCAAAGTAGTTACGTCCGCCATCAAAATATCCGGCATAGCCGTCATTACTGCTTGTCTTCCCGTGTACTCCGATGTTAGTCCCTGTTGTAGACGAAGCCCAGCCGTAAACGCCTTTGCTGGACGTGCCGCCGCTGGTACTCCCGATAATCCCTATACCATTGTCTCCAGAAGCGGAGCCATAGACACCTACACCATTTGTGCCTGTACAGGAACCAGCTACACCCCGTCCCCGGCCGCCCGATGCCCTGAAGTATCCTCCGAAGTTGATGGAATCTGCTGTATTATTGGCAGCGCCATAAACACCCCGACCTTCTTCACCCTCCGCCTGAAACATACCACCAACATTCATTACATTTCCCGTGTTATTTGCCCAGCCCTGCACACCGCCCCCACTGCTGCCTGAAGCTTGACCGTAAACAGCATAACCTGATGTATTTGAATTAGAAGCGCTAACGCTTAAAGTGTCGCTCGCTACGACTTCCAGAGTACCCACGACGTCAAGTTTAGCCGATGGAGTTGTTGTTCCGATGCCGACATTGCCTGCACTATCGATGACCAGCCGTTCTACGCCATTCGTTGCCATACTATGTTTTTGAACAGCTACATCCCAGCCGTAAAAAAAATTGCCGGTCCCGGGGGTATTGTATACGAGTACATTGTCATTCAGGTAGTAATAATCGGTAGCGTTTATCCCTCCTGCCACATCTAATTTTTTACCCGGGCTCGTTGTACCGATGCCGACATTGCCGGTTACGCTGGAATACATATTGCTTCCTGATATACTCCAGTCGGAGTCACCGGCGGCGTTTTTGGCATAAAGTGCGTATGGTGTCGGCGTTACTTCCTGACGCGGACTAAGTATTGTATAGCTGTTGGGGTCGTTCATATCACCCACCCGAACGCCAATTACCAGCCAGCGAGCTTCGCCGTTAAATGCGTTGACATCGTTGAAATCCAGTTCCACTGTAAAATAAGCATCGATTACATCCACATCAGCTAAATTAACGTCAGTTCCTACTTTGCTGCCTCCGACATTGGCATCATACAGCTTGAATGCAAAATCATACTGTCCGTTTGCCGCATAATTAGCGTCATACAGATGCCCCTGATAGGTAAAAGCGGTTCCCATTGGCGCCGCCTCACTGACCTCAGGCCGTGTCAAAATTATAGCCAATGCCAGAACCAGAATTGTTAGCATTTTTGCACTTTTCATCTTTCTTTCCTTTCGAAAATATTTATTTATAACTACCAAAACGCGCTATGAGCACGCTGATACCTTTTTAATAATTCCCCAATTGTGCAATAATGAATACTCTATATTACCTCCTCCTTTCGGTGCTTTTCAAATAGCATAATGTATTAAATTTTACACTTTAACACGCAACTGTCAAGAATTTTCTCAAGATTAGTTGTTAAAAGCACAGCGAAGATATCCGAGTGGTGTTCCCTTAGCCACAAACAAAGGACTCAGCTTCTTTTTTTATCCCGCAACTCGCAATCTCAACCATCAAACCATTAGCAACAAAATAGCACTTTAGTATGTACGCAAATACTTAATTACTATGAGCTATGTAATATTGTCACCCATTGAAGTTTCCCCAATCACCAATTAAATGTAGTTAACATTACCTAATCTGACAAATATACACTTTTGTTTGTAAGTATTAACTTTTTGGTTTTTTTTAACTTTCAGTTTTAATCTTTAAATTATTTTGTTTCCTGTCTTATGAATTCTGACTCTTGACTTCTGCTTTTGCTCTTACGTTTAGGTGCTCTTTCACTCTTCTGTTCTTTGTTATTTTAGGCCATTTATGCCCCAAGTACTTGTGGCCATGCCATTTATGCCTTAGCTTGCAACATAGGTGGTAACTGCGCCTAATTTCTCTCTAAGCGAAGCGCAGATCCACGATGGTTGCTTGATTGCTTTTCTGTCGGGGAGACACTTAACTTTTCCCTAATTAACAATTTAACTTCTTAAACAATTAACCATGGACTGTGAAATACTTTCTGTAAATTTCCCGTAAGGAATGGCCGCCTATGGCATGGCATAGCCCATGCGGAATATGGTAAAAAGCCATCGTTTGCTTCGATTCAAGAGATATTTAGAACCATTAAACTCGAAAGGACAAACGATGGCAAAGATTGATAATGACAATATCAGGCGCTTATTGCAAGAGGTTTTTACGCAAAACTCAGCCCTAAAACGACTGCTGGAGGTCCTGCTCGACGCCGCGATGAACGCCGAAGCCGCCGAGTACCTCAAGGCTGACTTCTACCAGCGAAGCCCCAGCCGCATCGGCCACCGCAACGGCTACAAGCCCCGTACCATTGCCAGCCGCATCGGCAAACTCCACCTGCATCTACCCCAGAGCCGCAACTGTCCTCCATACCAGCCCTCGATGTTCAACCGCTTCCAGCGAAGTGAACGGGCATTACTCATCGCCTGCGCCGAGATGTACTTTCAGGGTGTCTCCACACGCAAGGTACAGGATGTCCTCGATGCTATGTGTGGCATGGACATCTCCTCAGCTACAGTTTCGCGAATCGCCTGCGAGCTTGACGAAAAGCTTATTGCTTTTCGCCGCCGTCGTCTTGACCACACCGAGTATCCGTATCTTCAGATTGATGCTCGCTATGAGAAGGTGCGAGTCAACGGCCACATTGTCAGCCAGGCCGTCTTAGTGGCCGTGGGAATAACCGCCGACGGCAGATGTGAAATCCTCGACTGGCGTATCGGCGACAGCGAATCCGAGGACACCTGGGGCCAGTTGTTCAAAGACCTCAAGGACCGCCGATTAAAGGGTTTAAGGATTATCGTCTCGGATGCTCACAGTGGTATCCGCAAGGCCATTGCCCGGCATTTTCAGGCTGTGGCCTGGCAGCGTTGCAGGGTACATTTCAAGAGGCAGCTGCTGCGTAAAGTGCCATTTAAGTACTATCGCCAGCTTATGACTGATGTCGTCTCTGTATTTGAGCCGGAGAACAGAGACGAATGTATGCTTCGGGGTATGGAGATGGCTGAAAAATGGCGTAGCTGTTATCCTTCAGTCGCCAGGCTGCTCGAAGAGGGACTGGAAGATTGTCTTGCCGTATGTTCGCTTGATGCCGTCGTCAGGCGTAAGTTAAATTCTACCAATATGCTCGAAAACCTTATGAGGCATATCAAGAAGAGAAGTCGTGTCGTTGGTATCTTTCCAAATCGTCAGTCCTGCGACAGGCTGGTAGGAGCTTTGCTTTTGGAGGTTCATGAAAGCTGGCAGGCTTCCGAAAGGGCTTACCTTAATATCTTGAGATTGTGACGTGAAATCTCTTTGTACTTGTCCGCCTGTGGCGGAAAGGTTATGTTAATGGTGGTGACACAGGCGGACCTGGATGGTTGTCTGCGTCGAAGAGTGGATGTTTTGGATCTTGACGTCAGGATTGCCGGGTGTAGTCGGCTTAGTCGGCTTCGCATTGCTCGTCAGTCGCCCCTTCGGGGCTCCTTCCGAGCAATGCGTGGATTGTGTATATCGGAGTAAACGAATTTACAGAAAGATTGTTGCACTACTCCCTCAGCGTCCTCAGCGGTAAAAAATTTGTGTTTATTCGTGTTCATTTGTGGTTAATTTCTCTTAGCGGCTTGGCGTCTTCGTGGCGTCCGGAATTTTTGAATATTTTCGAATGTTTCCATTCAACTTTCGAATATTTCCATACATTTTTTGTATGTTTCTATGCTTTTTTCGAACGTTTCTATATAGTTTTCGAACGTTTCTATACTTTTTTCGAACGTTTTAGAATATTTTCCATCATATACTCATAAACACGCGCCGTTACCCCCTTTCAAGACATTTTACGATATTTCTGTTCGTATTTAAGGACAGTTTAATACAAAATAAACATACAGAATGTTCTTGCTTCTTATCTGATATGCGAAGTATTAAGTGCTCTAACTTATTTTAAGACTTGTACTTGTATTCTTTTAACCATTTTCTTCCCTCTTCTTTTTCGCCTATTTATTGTACTTTCCTCCAGCTCAATTGGTGTATCGTTTAAAGCCATTTGTAAGGCTTCCAGTGCTGTTTCAGCATATAAATCAGCCCCAATTTCCTGCCATAATCCATCAGCCCGTTTAAACAGCCCTCCTGATAACATTATGCGCATATTAGGCCATGCGTTTATATCTCTGATAGTGTCAATAAGTTGGCGTATTTCAGGAGCCTGTTTTGGAGTACCGCCGTAGATTAGGAGTATATCTGGAGAGTGTTCGTTAATGAAAACAAGGATATCATCGTTTGTTAAACCGCCTCCGAGGAATTTTACTTCCCAGCCGTCACTTTCAAAAAGGTCAGCCATTATTTGCGCTCCAAGCTCCTGCAGCTCAACATTTGCACAAGAAATGACTATTCTTTTATTTCTCGAGGATTTACGAGGCAGCTTATTTTGAAGCTGGTCCACAATTGTTCGATTGATTCTCGTAGCTAAATGTTCCTGAGTGGTTGTTATATTGTCTAAACGCACTAAATGCTCGATTTCAGCCATAATAGGCCAGATTATGTCCAAATAAACGGAATTGGCAGGAGTGCCAGTTTGAAGGGATTCCTCTATAACAGTGCGGCAGGCTTTTCTGTCGCCTTTTAGCAAGGTGTCTAAATAACGTTCCAAAACAGCGTTTTTTAACATAATTCTGTCTCCAAAACAACATTATATTCGTTATAGATTGCCTATATTAACATAATAAACTACACGTTTTTACCAAAATGTTAAAATAGGTAATATAGTATCGGCGGTGGTTAAGAAAATTCTTTAGTTAAAATAGGTAATATGGGTAAGATGGGAGGTATAAAAATTGAGGAAATTTAGGCGTAAAATGGCCCGAAAGGGGGCAACGGCGCTATTATACGGGCATATGATGGAAAATATTCGAAAACGTTCGAAAACTATATAGAAACGTTCGAAAATTGTATAGAAACGTTCGAAAAATGTATGTAAATATTCGAAAGTTGAGTAGAAACGTTTGAAAAAATAGGAAATTTTTTCCGTATTGAGTCGTGCGTATCGCGTATTGCGTCAGAAGAATTTTTAATCGCTGATTACGCAGATTAAACCTATTAATTAAATAAAAGTTGCCTAAGTTAATACCGCCGAAGCAGAAGGCGGACGACAGACGACTGAAGACGGACGACGGAGGAAATGAACTGGGTTACAGATAAAAGAGATCTGAGATCTGCGTTACACTTCGAGGCGATTTTGGGTGAGAGTATTTTGCCACTAAGGAAAAAAGAAAATTAGACGCAGAATTCGCTGGTTAAGAAAAGAGATTTTTTTTGGTCTTAGAATCTAAGCGCAGCGTAGTGAGCAGGCCAGCAATAAAGCCGAATACAAAAGTGAGCATTAACAAAAATGCTCTCGGCATAGTGATTTTGGCAAAAAGCAGCTTCGTCTCAACAGACTGAGTATTTTGTAAAATGACTATCAAAAATAACAGTAATACAACCGAAATCACAATTATTTTAAACTTTTTCATCGTCTGCCTTTCTTAAATTTCGCTTTTTGTTTTAAGATACAAAGTATTTAGATAAGATAATAAGATGAACGAAGTAAATAATCAATAATTATTAGTTCATAAGACGTGAGAGCATAAGGCGGAAAAAGCAGATTTTTAGAGTTGAAAATTAGGGAAATCCGGGTAAAATTGGGTTCCGGAGATGGGCCCCAGATAACGACCCCCGACAAGACAATCGAGGGCAGGCTTTTCTGGGGTCTTCACTTCTCTGGGAGAATCTACGATGAGCAACTGCGGAGAGGAAGATTAGAGAAGTGAATTGCCGATCCGCTTTGGAATCCCTTCAGTAAATAACAAAGGTAGAGAGAGTATTTCTTTTGAAGTTGAAAGCCCAGGAAGTATAATGATAGCAGAAAAAATTAATTGAATATGAAAGAATAGGTGAATATCTTTATTTTTTAATTTTCCTTAATAAAGAATCTAACGAAATTTTACCTCTTGTAAGTTTCTTGATTTTTGATGATCAAATAGTTTGGGGTGTATACTTTTGAGTCTCTTCTCAGATGCTGAGAAATATGTCTCATCTATCTCGAAGCCAAGAAACTCTCTGCCAAGGTTGAGAGCAGCAACACCTGTTGAAGCAACGCCCATAAATGGATCAAATACCAAGTCCCTTGGATTAGAAGCAAGTTTTATGATATGGTTTAATATTTTTAGAGGTTTTTGAGTAGGGTGCATCGGTTTCTTAATTCTTTCATTTCCCATACAAATCGGAGACTCAATGAAGTTATGCATATCTTTCTGATTGGTGAAATTCCACGTATGGCCTTTGTTCCATACGCAAATAATCAGCTCACAACTATTTAAGAAACCTGCTCTTCTTATCTTTGGCACGGGATTTGTTTTATGCCAGACCATATATTGAAACGTGTCAAATTTTGGGTCAAATATTTCATGCCATCTACCAAGTAAGTTGTAACTAGTAAACGCAAAGATATTGCCGGTTGGCTTGAGTATTCTTATAAAATCATCAACCAATTCAGCAGGGTCAAAATGTTTTTTATCCCCCAGTCAGCAAGTTTATGAAATCATCTTTAGGAATACGATCAATTGTTGTCTTTTTACTTTTTGCTGTTTGATTTAGACTTAAATCTTTTCAATTCTTCCTCTTCTTCATCGTTATGTAAACACAACCATCCTCTCATGTCATCAGCATCATCAGATACACCATCGTAGTATTGCAAAACTTCCTTTTTGGTGTGTCTGCAAATCCCAACTCTTATATACCCTTTTTTATACTTTCTACCGTTATTTGAATTCACAAACTTTTCTATTTAAAAAGTGATATTTTTTCTAACTCCAATCGTTTGTTATAAAATTGAATGATTTCGTTATAATCTTTATATACATATCGCTGCTTGAATTCCACGTACGGTTCACGAGTGAGTTGATCATTAAATCTCTGTCTATGTTCTCTCCTACCTACAATATAAAAGTCTAAATTAAATTCTTTCAACTGAAATGTTCTGTTCAATGCTTCTCCAAGCGTTCCAATACTGTGAACAACCTCAAACGCTCTCTTAGGAAACTTGTACCCCTTCTTGTTAAGCCACAAAACATCTATTCTCCGACATGCACTTACTATTTCGGGATAGGTGAAATCTGGTAAAACTTTTATACTGCTTAGATTTGAAAGATAAATATTGTTTTTGAAGTTAGCTGTAGGGTCGGCTGTGAAAGTATCATAATTGTCAAAATTTCCCAACTCGATACGAATACCTTCAATGAACGAATGCATTCTAACGACATTTTTTTCACTGATTTTTTCACGTTTTTCCTTATAGTCTGCAAGGGCAAATATTCCTAATCCGATCTTTTTGAAATTTCGGTTATCTTTTAATTCTCTGTATAGTACCCCCCGGATGCCAGCTTTCCATTCGCGAGACATTTTGGCACTGGGATAATATTTTTCGATATTACCGTATATAATGTCCCAGGTAGCAGTTCCCCCATTGTCTTGCATAACCTTTTTTATGGCGTCAACTTTTGTCATTTCATGCTACTTCTAAAATTTTCAAGAATTTCATATTCTTCAAAGGATATTTCATCAATTTCTTTGTCGCTTGAGTTGAGGGACTGTCTAATTCTATCGAATAACAAGCCTTGATTTCTCAGAGCTTCAATTTCTTTGTTTCCTTTTCCGAGTTTGATTTCAATTATTATGCTATTTCCCATCTTTTCTTCCCATAAAGAGGTTTCTTATTCAATATTTTTTTATTCCATGATATGCTATATTTTTGAATTTCTCAGCTCGTACTGGTATAATGCATTGTTCTCATGATTTACATAAAGCATATTACTATTGTAATTTGGTTTGTGAAAGCAAGCAAATTTTTTAAGCATTTTTTTGATCGATGGGGTTGCCTACCTCAGATCTGAACAAGGAATGTACGGGCTTATTTCAGCCGACAGGGGAGGATGCTGAGATACTTGCGGGCAGGAATGATACAAAGTTTTCTCAGAAAGTTAGAAATTTGGTTGCTCATTATACGCTAGAGAAACGGGGGTATGTAACTTACGACCGTAGTTCACGAAATAATTTGCATGAAATAACCCAACAAGGGCAGCAATGCTTGACTGAAAATCTAGAAGTAATTGAATATCTGTTGAGTAATAATTTCGCCTATGATGACATTCGAAGCAGTTTCGATAATGTTTCAGAACTTACTGAAAGAAAAAGAAAAATTTTGACCTATGACGAAAACTTGATGATTACTGAAGGCATTAGAAAAAATAGGAATGTTAGCTTGTATGAACGGTCAAGGCAGTTAAGAGAAATTGCCATTCAGCACTATATGGTTAATGGACATATTAAATGTTTTGCATGCACTTTCGATTTTTACGATTTTTATGGTGAAATTGGTAAAAGTTACATTGAAATTCATCATTTGAAACCTGTTTTTCAATATGAGGATGAAGACATAAAAGTTTTTTGGAGACGCGCATTGCAAAATTTAATACCAGCATGCTCTAACTGCCATAGGATGATTCATCGTAATAGGCAAAATCCTTTAAGCGTGGAACAAATAAAAAACTATATAAATAGTAACGGCAGATTCGTAAGATAGTAGTCTTTAATTGTATATCTCAGAAGGTCCTTCGGTTTGCTTAGGGCGGGTAATGTCCGGTTGATTTATTATCATTACGCCAAGATAATTACACTAAAGGCGATTTGGGCGGCAAACGGGAAAAAAGCAAAGAATCGTCGTTACGGATTTTTGAAAGAAGTTTTTCAGGATTTAGAAATTGGAATCAAGTCTTTGTCTGAGATGATACGAGAAAAAGAAAATTTGTTGAAACAGAGAAACGGTGCATATTTTACGTGGTGTTTCCTGAGACCGCTAAAGTAGTGGTAGAAATCAATCAAAAACGGGGGTAGTCTAAGCAAAAAACTGAAAATTTGGATTTTTATAACGGCAATTATCTTGCATTGATATCGTGGTTCCCAGATAAAAGATTTCTGGGGTGTTCGCACCTTAGGCACAAGCCCACAGGGTAAACTGCCGCTATGAAATGCAAGGTGTGAATTAGTTAAATAATTGAATGTGGAGAAGAGCGTAGGTGCGTAAGAGCGAAAGGAATAGATTCCGCATCAAGTGCGGAATGACAAAAAGAGATTGCTTCGCTGCGCTCACAATGACAAACTCGGCCATCCGCCTGCGATAAATCTATGGGCGCTGGAACACAGATTTATTTTGCCGCGGGGGGGGCTGAGAACACAGAGAGTTTTTTTGCTGCAGTGGGACAAAAAACAGCAGTAAGAATACAAGAGTCCAAACGGCATAAGTTTTATTAGACCGACAAGGCAGTCTATTTAATATCCCATCTTGTCAGGAATCACACCACGCACGCCGCCTTTAGGTCTCGGTATATCACCTTCTCGTCGGGGAATCAGGTGAATATGGGCATGCATTATGGTCTGGCCCGCACTTTCTCCGCAGTTGACACCGATATTAAAGCCTGTTACTGTCGAATCAGCTTTCTCAATTTTATCGCGAAGAATCAGGATCAGGTTGTCGGCATGCTTTTTCTCCTCAAGAGTCATAGAGAAAAAGTCCGGTGTATGGCGAATAGGAAGCACCAGAATATGGCCTTTCGTCACTGGATGTTTATCCTTAATTGCCACAACGGTTCCAAGTCTTTCGATAATTTTCGAATCAATACTCGCCGAACAAAAAGGACAATTAGGTTTGGATTCTGATGTCATACGCTATCGTTTTCTTTTTCCATTACTGAAGATTCGACAACCTTGCTTCTTCGGTACCTGTTCCGGGATTTTTCTTTCTTGTATCACTTTAGATGTCGATTGACTCATCAATTTCGCCGTTGGGCAGCATATTGTCAGGATGAAAAATGCCTTTTTCTTCCGATTGGTACCTTTTGCAGTTTTGCCAATTAGTGGCAGATCTACAATAATTATGTTCCCAGGTTTTGTCCAGCCTGCCTTGTCTTTCAAATCTTCTCAACGGACACATATTGTACCATTTACAGGCCATAAAATATTCTAAAAATAAGTTTCGCAAATTTAGCGATCGCCAGATTTGCTTTTGTTCATTCCTTCAACCTTATTTGTCAACCAGCCAATTCTTACATCTTTTTTTGGATTTAAGCTGGGAACATAAGGTTTGATATCCAAAACCGGAGTACCATCAGCCATATCCACACCTGATATATGTAAAACGTTCCTATTAATATGCTCAAGACGAACAACTGATATACCAATAGGGTTTGGCCTATAAGGGCTACATGTAGCAAAAATACCACGCTCTCTGCCGTCCCACGGAGGACAGGCTTTAAGGCTTGGGTTTTTGACCAGGTGCAGATGAAAGATTACAACAATATGGCTAAAACCATCCAGATCTTTGAGCCCTTTGGAAAACTCATCAAATATTTCTATCGTTCCTTTTATATCTGAAGCACCCACAGCCTGTCGTGGGACACCAACATTATCCCTAAACGGTGAAGAAATTATTCCGATTGGTTGATACCGTATAGCTTCCATCACATACCCTTATTGAATTCGTTTTATGCCATTGATTGCTGCCTTGAAAATAATACGACAGATGGTTTATACAAAAGAATAACATTATTTTTGTCCTATTTCAATTCTTTCAACTGATGCGTGAGAACGGGGCAAAACTATGGCTATCAGAAAAGAGGATTACATCCTTACAATATTCGCCGCCTGGAAAAGCTCCTCGCAGCCTAAAATCGGTCAATTTGAGTAACTATTTATTTCCCACTTTTTCGCTCGATATATTTTTCATCTCAGAAGATTATAATAATTCATTGACTTTTTAAGACTTAAAGTAGTATCATCCTGATATAATTCAAAACATGTATATATTTTTTTTGCCCCACGAGCAGGCCAGCCTAAATGTTGGTTTGTTAGGTATAGCTATAGCAAGTACGGAAGTTAAGATTAAGAAAGCCTTAAAAGGAAGTTAACATGGAATATACGCAAGACGTGTCAATGTTAGTTTCCAATCGTGTTTCACAGATTCCAAAATCAGCTATTCATGAAATGACCCGTTTGTCCCAAGAAATAGATGATGTATCATTTCTATCATGGGCAAAACCGACCTCCGGTACGCCGGAGCATATAAACAAAGCAGCAATCAAAGCAATAAATGAAGGCAAAACAGGAGGTTATTCCGAGCCTGCAGGTCTTTATGAATTACGAGAAGAAATAGTCAAAAAGTTGAAGGAATTTAATCACATTGAAGCATCCCCTGACGAAACAATTGTAACTGTAGGAGCTATAGAGGGCCTTGCTGCTGCTCTAATGGCGGTTGTTGATCCGGGTGATGAGGTTATTATTCCTGTACCCGGCTATTCCAGCCATATCAGGCAGATTTTGATGGCCTCAGGGAAACCTGTTTGTGTTCCTACTATTGAGGACAAGGGCTTTAGCTTAGATATTGAAAGAATTAACGATGCTGTCACAAATAAGACAAAAGCTATTATGTTCAGTGACCCTAATAATCCCACAGGTTCGGTTTATTCGAGGGAAGAATTAGAAACCGTCGCCCAGATCGCATGTAAAAACAACCTTATTGTTATTACTGATGAAGCATATGAATACTTTACCTTCGATGAACACAAACATCATAGTATCGCTTCTTTTGAGGGTATGAAAGAACGTGTAATCAGCTCGTTTACTTTTACAAAAAGCTATGCGATGACAGGTTGGAGAATAGGTTATGTCCATGCATCAAAAGAGCTAACAGCACAGGTTAAAAAAGCCCATATACCATTTGCAATTTGTGCCCCAGTAGTTTCTCAGTATGCTGCACTTGAAGCTCTTAGAGGTTCTCAGAGATGTATTAATGATTTCCAGCAGCATTATACAACAACAAGAAATCTTATGTGTAAGCGACTTGATGAGCTTGGGCATATATTTGAATATCAAAAACCCAAAGGGTCATATTTGATGTTTCCCAAAATAAAGGTTGAGCAGGGCAAGGATTCACTTACTTTTGCAAAACGGTTGTTAAAAGAAGCCCGCGTTTCTACTACGCCCGGCATAGCTTTTCGAGGAGAGTCACATCTACGAATGTCATTTTGCGTTTCAGAAGAAACGATTGACGAGGCCTTTGATAGAATGAAAGATTATTTTAACAACGTCTGACCTCTCTTTCTCACCAATTGCTCGCATAACTTTCTTTTCATACAGGGTGCTTGTTGTTTTTGTCCGCAAATGGTTGCGATTGTTCAGCAGGTGGCAATATCACATGGAGCAGATAATTGCATAGGGTTTTTTTAAAAAGGGATTTTGGGAGAGGAGGTTCACTATGTGGCAATGCCATATAGCGCGGTAGTCGTGGAGGATTTTTAGATGCCAGGATTTCAGTAGGTGGCAATGCCATATAGCGCGGTAGTCGTGGAGGATTTTTAGATGCCAGGATTTCAGTAGGTGGCAATGCCATATAGCGCAGGTAGTCGTGGAGGATTTTTAGATGCCAGGATTTCAGTAGGTGGTAATGCCATATAGCGCAAGAAAGAGTAAAGATTTTTTCCAGCTGCGGATATGGAGGATTTTGTCTCTAGTCCTTTCGACTAATCAAAAGGACTACGAGCATTTTATAAGTCGATTTGCTATATAGTGAGGGGTTTTAGGCGTAGGTTTGAGTTTTTAGTGTTGAGTTGTGAGTTGGTTGATGTTGAGGACAGAGACGACCGACGATGGACGAGAGATGATGAACAAGAGATACTCACAGAGGGATGAGGAGATTCGGGGTAATAAAAAAAGGCCTCTCCAGCCTCGGAGGAGGCGTGTGATTCGGCTGGAGAGGTAAGACAAGAATCAGTGTGCATATATTCAACGCCTATAAGGCAGCGTTACTTTTTTCAGAAATCGGCCTTCTTTCGTAAATGGAGAGGCTTTGATGTTCTTGCGAGCAGTAAACCGCCGATACCAAGCAATACTATAGTGGATGGTTCGGGGACTACAGTGAAATCAACATTATAAGTGTCCTGGAGTGTACTATCGTAATAATCAAATGCTCTAACCTGAAGATTGTAAATCTCTGGAAGCAAAGGTGAAATTTGCTTAGAATAGGTCCAGTTGCTAAATGAATAATGGACGCCTCTATCAATATACAAGTCCAACTGAAGCGAAGTTCCATTCTGTGAAAACAGGTCGTATTCCACCCAACTCGGTGAGGTAGCTGCCCAGCCAGATATATCAAAGGTGATTATGTCAGTTTCTATCGGCTGGTTAGGGATTATATTGACACTGTCTATCCCAACAGAGACTCCCAAAGCTTTTGATTGGCATACAAATACAAACAATAATACTAAAAGAATGGCTGTACCTATTTTCATTCTCATCTCGGGTATTCTCGACTTCATTTTCTATCTAATCAGTTTTAATCGTGAACCATCATCAACTAATACCATTGCCTAACAATTTTTATTTATTCATAATTAATAATTGTCTCTTCGAGATATTCTTGTGAGCAGTAAACCACCGACACCAAATAATAATATAGTGGCTGGTTCAGGAATAACTGCCCCATCAAATATTAAGGTAGCTGAATTCAGATGGCCAATAGGGTCAACTAAGGTAGATGTGTACCCATAACGCGGACTTTTAAAAAATCCAATCTCAACACTACCTTTGCCATCAAGAAGAGATGTCAGATCATCGTCTGTGTCAGCAATAACCGTCATCAAATCAAATGGTTCCGGAGCAGGATATGTGTCAACTCCTTTTTGTACTTCGGCAGTGCAGAAAGCATAATTAGGATTTGACTCGTACAATCCCACCCAAAATACACCGTCTAAGAGGAAAGTATTATCAGGATTGTGAGTCTCATATGCTACTTCGGCTATAATTGTTCCCGACCAGTTAATATAAATATTCGTAATCTTGCTAAACGTTATGCCTAAATCAAAATCTGTTGTCCAAAGAGGTGTATCGATATCATACGTTCCAGAACAATCCAAGGGCAATTCAACAGTATCCCCGAAAGTTCCACTTCCAAGCACGAGGACAAGCCAAAATGTCGAAATTATTCGTTTCATAAACGTCCTTTAATTTAACCTTCGATATTTTTCAGCAGTCTACCAGCACCACCACCAAGGCGGTCGGGGGGCGATTATTCTAATGGTGTCAGAGCCGAAGAAGAATCGGCCCGGCTCAGAAAGATAACCGTGGACCATTAACTGCACCCGGCCATTAGTATCAACAGCATCCAAAAAATCGTTCTTATCAAAGAAGGCAAGGACACGAATGCGCCTGTAGAATCGACCGCGATTCTGGAAAACGAACTGGCGAGCAGCCTTTATACCGCAGGGATAAAGAGTCAGCGGGGCATCCTTATCAATCTGGTCTTTAGTGATGCCTTGAGGTAAATACACCCAGGCAGTTATCCATCTTAGCTGAGGGCTTCTTCGGTTAATCACACGCGGCAAGAGCCATAGACGAGCCTGGTGCATAATAGACTCGTATGCACCCATATCAATTCGGCCGTCGTCGATGCGGGGATTGCCGTCAAGGTCGGTTTCGTTGGCTTCGGGGACATAATTTGGGTCGCCAGCATTGATGCAGAGTGAACCGGGGAGCAAATGATAATCGCCTTCGAGCCAGACGGCATTAGGGTCATTCGGCTCGACGATTATATTGGGGTCGTTGATATCAGCCCAAAAACCCGGCTGAATAAAACAGGGGTCGGCATCGATGTTGCTAAGCCCCCAAATAAGTGCACCGTAAGGTTGAGTATAAACAGCTGCTTGACCGCCTTCAACATCACTATAGTTGACATCTACTTTATTAGATGATAGCAAAGCTATTTCGTTCCCATATTGAGCCCAGTTATCATAGAGAATACAGTTAGTAATAGTTGTTTCTCCTATGCTGCTTATTGCTCCACCGTGACCAAAGTTTCCATATTGGTCGCTGCGCGGCGCTGAGTTTCCACTGAAAGTGCAATTTGTAATTACCGTCTTGCCATGATTGGACAGCCCGCCGCCGTTGCCCGTTGCAGTGTTGCCGCTAATAATGGAATTGTAAATAAGACAAAGACCCTCAATAATAGACATCCCTCCACCATCACCAAAGCGACCGCTGGATTTATTGTCGCTGATAATACAATTGGCAATTGTTGTGTGTCCGCCCATGCAGTTGATTCCGCCGCCGAGGCCAGCTGAGTTACCGGTGATGGTGCAGCCGGTAATTATTGTGCAACCAGTAATTGCTGCTAGAGAGCTATCCATACAGTAGATACCGCTGCCGTTATTGTTGCTGATTGTACAGTCGGTGATAGTTGAGGTACTGTTGTCACAGTAGATTCCGCCGTGATTATTGTTACTGATTGTGCAGTTAGTAATTTTGGGGTCAGAATACTGAAATAATATTCCCTCATCTGAATTGCCGGTTATTGTGCAGTTGGCAATCGTTGGGCTGCTTTCAGAGCAGTAAATTCCGCGACTTTTTCCTGCAGAACTAGCAGTTATGATGCAGTCAATAATGGAAGGACTTGCACTACCAGCCCTGCCTCCCAAACAGGAGATACCGGCGCCATTGTATGTAGCGAAACCATTTTTGATATTAAAGCCGGCAACTACGCTATTTGCATCTTCGCCTGTGTGGAAATAGAAGCCACGATGAGATTCAGTTGTAGTGCTATTGCAGTCAATTATGCAATTACTGGGGCCGGATTCGCTTCGGACGGTGATAGCTTTGCCGAGGAAGTCGATGTTGCGGTTGCCTTCGCCTGTATAGGTACCGGGGGCGACAATGACGGTATCGCCATCAATAGCGGCATAGATAGCTGACTGGATGGTGGGATACTGGCTCGGCACAAGCCGCTCTGCGCCAGAAGCCCAAGTTGTCAGTGCGACAAGCGTTAAAAAGAATGTTAAAATTGCATTTTTCATTTTTCTGCCTTTTCAAAAAATTATAATAAATATATATGATGGCACAGGTGCGCAACGGCACCCGGACGATAAGCTCGCTTTGTTGTAAAGATGCACACAAGCGGTTTTTTGCTCGGCTGAGGCCATTTTTTTCTCCATTAAGCCGGCGCAAAAGAAACATAAGCTGCTTACGATAGCAACTTCCGCATTTAGAAGGGGGGTCGGTATGAAAGGGAAACGAATTATAATGGCAAAGACAAAATATTATAAAAAACGGCTTTTTGGCCCCTGCCTTCACGCCTTATTCAATTTTGAACTATTATACCACAAAACGGCTGATTTGGCAAGTGGATTTTTTTTGAATTTCTGGTATTTTTTCGACCTTCGGGACGGCGCTCGTGGTAAGTTTCGCAGAAATTACAGTAGTTATGGGACAGTTTCGATTGATTATAGATCAGGTGCGACAATAAAGCTATGATTGGTCGGGATTGGGGATTGGACGGAAACCGGATTTTTAAATGCAAAACAGTACCTGTAAAAACTGCAGGGGCCTATACCGAACTAATCAGTATAGGCCCCTAATCGGTGCGAGCCTTTTTTGTTACCCGCTTAACTTGTCCTGAGAGCGTAATCACAGCAGCGGGAACAATCGGCCTTGTATCATCATGGCTCGTACGGGAACATATACTCCTCAATCCATTTATCAGCCATTATGGCAAAGTCCATGTAGTTGATTATTCTGAAGCCTTCCGGTTCTCCCGTATAAATCTCAGCAAGTGACGCCGGTGGAATCACCAGTTTGCCGTCTTCAGGAGTCATGTCAGCCAGGTATGCTACCTCATTGGGTTCCAGAGCACGATTGTAGATACGGACTTCGTCTAAGTAGCCATAATAGCTTGCTGGGCCGTTTGGCCAGGCATTTGGATCATTGGTTTGGCCTATCGTCAAGAATATATTTGGATCCCATCCGTGACTAAATCTCCACGGCCCAAATGCCACTTCACCACCATTGAGATAGAGCCTGGCATAGTCGTTCGCGTCGCAAGGGTCTCCTGAAGGATGCGGAAACGTGGCGGCTAGGTGCACCCATTTGCCGATAAACGAATCCATTGTTCCAGCAGGGGATACCAAATCGGGCATGGAGGTGTCAGAATAATGTCCGAGACCAACTCCACCTTCTTGACCAGGATTTGCACTAATCCAGAACGTCCATATCATTCCGCTTTCATTCCAGCCGCCTCTTTTACCCATTAAACCCTGAGACTTAGATAACAGATAGGGGTCCCAGGTGCGAGGTCCTAACCACTTGACCCAGATAGACAGAGTTATTGCGTTTATAGCAGGTGGCGTTGGGCCAATTCCGAGACTCGCTTGTCCATAAGTTCCACAATTAATCCTGCCACCGCCTTCGCCGGACATATAGACACAATTACCGTCACCTATATTTGGCACGCTGTCTTTAGCCCATTTGGTGCCAAAACAGGGGTCTTCTGGTGGTGGATCAACAGCGGAGTTATGGAAAGTCCCTGTCCATATAGGATCGCAAGGGTCGGGATATACCTTATTACCGTCTCCTGTGTTCAACGGATAATATTTAACAAGATTGACATCATTTGGATTTTTCGTGTAAACGACTGCTTCTTGATAAAGCCAGGTATTTGATATTACCTGAAGCTCTTGACTGTCCACAACGCAGTCCCCGGAAATTATACCACCCGGCGCGTAATCAGCTAAGGCAAATTCGGCTGAACGCTCTACAAGGGCACATCTGGTCGGATACAGGTAGATATCTTCAAAGTACATGTTACC
>Ga0315545_1000388_pt1 | contig 47450 bp, 30 predicted proteins | sample SalMarSW160210MG_FD_203096 | JGI IMG/M metagenome (GOLD analysis project Ga0315545, IMG submission 203096) | Salt marsh sediment microbial communities from the Plum Island Ecosystem LTER, Massachusetts, United States - Salt Marsh Sediment SW1602-10 ...
ACTCCGATGAATGGCTGGTCTATGATCTGACGGACTTCCGGGTTGACAGCTGGGAACCCAGTTATGATACGGAACTCTGGAAAGACTCATCAAGACTTAATATTTTTGTTCAGAGATCAGGCCAGGGTGATGCAGAGGGACTGGAAGATATACCTGCACAACCGGTTTACATAATTGAAATGCCACAGGATATGCAGCCTTCAGATACGATTAATGTTCCTGAACTACCCAGTATATTAAAAAAAAATGAATTTAATAAACTAGTTGTTTTTCCGAATCCTGTGAAAGACTGTTTAACAATTATGAAGCAGCAGTCAGATTTAGAATTGTCAGTATTTAATACCACAGGGCAGTTGCTTATGAAGAGACAACTGGATGAAAGCGACAGACAAGTGCTGGATTTGGATTTTCTTGACCCGGGGATATATATTCTGCAAATTGAAAATAACAAGTATAATACTACTGAGATTCTCGTTAAGAAATAATCCGTTTATTTTCACATTGCTCGGATTACTTATCATTTCTGCATGTTTTATTTAACATATCAGCCATAACTTTCAGATTGTCATCTTTGTAAATTTTTCTATTTTTATATTGTGTTAACATTAATTATACACAATCATGAATAATATATCATACTGCCCGTGTTTTTACCATATTAAAACCTTAAATAATTCAGCTGTAAAAAGGTTACTGACTGTTTTTATATGTTTTATATTGACCGGTTTATTGCCTTTAAAAGCACAATTAAAAAATACTGAAAGTGATATTTCCTTAGTACCTGCAGTGCGTGAGCGCTTACTTATGGATTTCGGATGGCGTTTCGCCCTTGGTCACGCATGGGATACAGATAAGGATTTTAACCACGGTGCCAGTTATTTCTCTTTTTATACAAAAACAGGGTATGGTGATGGTTCTGCTGCTGCAGATTTTGACGACCGGGGCTGGCGAATACTTGATTTACCACACGACTGGGCTGTGGAACTGCCATTTGACAGCACAGGCGGACACAGTCATGGTTATAAAGCTATTGGACGCAACTTTGCCGGGAACAGTATAGGATGGTACAGGAAATCGTTTTTTATTCCTGAATCGGACCTGGGAAGGCGCATCAGTATTCAGTTTGATGGGGTGCACCGCAATTCCAGGGTTTTTGTCAACGGATTTTATCTTGGAGAGGAACACAGCGGATATTATCCGTTTGAATATGATATAACTGACTATCTGAACTATGGTGAAGATAATGTGGTGGCTGTCCGTGCAGATGCTACCATGGAAGAAGGATGGTTCTATGAAGGAGCCGGCATCTACCGTCATGTCTGGCTTCTGAAAACCGGTCCGCTTCACGTGGCCAGGTACGGTACCTTTGTTACTTCTGAAATAAAAGGAGACAGCGCCCTTGTTAGTGCACGGACAACAATAGTTAATGAAGGTACGGTCACTGCTACTTTCAGTTTAGGGCAGTCAGTTTATGATTCCGATGGAAAGCAACTTGATAATAAGATTATTGATAATCTTAGCCTGTCTCCTCTCGAGGAAAAGGAATACATAATAGTATTCTCAATCTCCAATCCCAGGCTATGGTCTGTCGAAACACCTTACCTTCACAAACTTGTTACCAGTGTTTTTATAAATGGGAATGTAGCTGACAGTTACGAAACAACTTTTGGAATACGGACAATTCGTTTTGATCCCAATGAAGGATTTTTTCTTAACGGCAAACACGTTAAGCTTAAAGGTACTAATAATCACCAGGATCATGCAGGTGTCGGAACAGCCATACCTGATGCACTGCAGGAATACCGTATTGCCCGGCTAAAAGAAATGGGCTCCAATGCCTACAGGTGCTCACACAACCCTCCCACTCCCGAGCTTCTGGATGCATGCGACCGGCTTGGCATGCTGGTGATAGATGAAAACAGGCTTATGGGGAGTAACTGGGAGCACCTTGACAAACTGAAAACACTGATCATGCGCGACCGTAACCATCCCAGTGTAATCGTATGGTCACTGGGCAACGAGGAATGGGCAATTGAAGGAAATCCCAAAGGTGCCCGCATTGCTTCCACTATGCAGGCACTGGCAAAAAGTCTGGATACAACACGTGCAATCAATGTTGCCAGCAGCGGAGGATGGGGACATGGTGTTTCCACGGTTATTGATGTTATGGGCTTTAATTACATTTTTAACGGAGATATTGACAGGCACCATGCGGAGTTTCATGAACAGCCCTGTATCGGGACCGAAGAATCCACATCCCTCTCAACAAGGGGCGTCTATTACGACAACAGGACCCAGGCTCATATATCACAGTCCGATCGCGGCCCTTCTGGCAGGGGTATAGAAAAAGGATTTAAGTTCTATGCAGAACGGAACTGGCTATCCGGACTTTTCTTCTGGACAGGTTTTGATTACAGGGGTGAACCCAATCCCTTCGGATGGCCACAGGCAGGTTCACAATTCGGTATCATAGATCAATGTGGTTTTCATAAGGATATCTTCTATTACCTGAAAGCATGGTGGACAGATGAACCTGTGCTGCAACTTCTTCCCCACTGGAACTGGCAGAATAAGGGTGAACATGAAATCAGCGTCTGGGCCTACAGTAACTGTGAAGAAGTAGAGCTTTTCCTCAATAATAAAAGCATGGGTCGCAAAATCATACCTGAATTCGGTCATCTGGAATGGACAGTAAACTATGAACCCGGATTATTGATGGCACATGGATATAAGGACGGAAAGCAAATAATAACTGAACAGGTAGAAACTACCGGTGAAGCATCGGTTGTAAAGCTTAAAACGGACCGCAGAACAATAAAGGCTGATGGAGAGGATGTGTCAGTTATCACGGTGCAGGTAACCGATAAGGAAGGCAGGTCTGTTCCTGATACGGGGAATGAAATAATATTCATGCTTGAGGGGCCGGGTAAAATCATCGGAGTGGGTAATGGTAATCCATCTTCACATGAACCTGACAGGTACATTGACAAAGTGGAGAGAATACAAATCGGAAACCTCAAAAAATCAGCTGTGGAAAGTATCACAAGCAGGAAAGAGGTAACGTTTGAGTATGACGATTCGAACTGGCCCGATGCATTTGAAACCGAAGGTTTCGAAAGTCGTATTTCACAGGATACTACAAAAATAATTGCATTCAGGGGATTGTTTGACCTGTACGAAATTAAGGAAGATGCGAAGATTACCTTATTTGCAAAAAGCCTGTGCCAGGAGCAGTCTGTTTATATAAACGGTCATCTTATAGCAGATAATGTTTTGCGGGAACAGCAGGGTCAAGCATATATACTGGACCACTCCATCCTCAGGAATGGTAAAAACGTTTATGCGGTAATCGGACCTCCGCTGGTAAAGAGAAACCAGTGGGAATACGTGAATACTGACCCGGGAATTATCCAGGTTATCACTCCTTCTGAACCCTGGAAAAGAAAATTATTCAACGGACTTGCCCAGGTCATTGTTCAGTCAGAAAAGAAACCAGGTGAAATAATACTCACAGCGAAGTCTCCCGGACTTGAAAGTGCAGTTGTGAAAATACATTCAGAATCTGTTCCGCTACGCCCGGCATTACCTGCTGTAGATTAACTTGCCGGTTTTACTGAAATTATTTGTATGTATATGATAAAAGTATATTCCTTTCTCTAACTTTTTCCCCGCACATCCTGAACCATCCCAGTATATATCATAAATCCCCGGAGGTTGAATTTCGTCTGATAAAGTTGTAACTAATGAACCAAGGATATTATAGATATCAATTCGTACAAAAGAGGTTTTGATAATACCATATTGTATTTTAACTGAAGATGCAAATGGATTAGGATATGCACTAATATCATAAATGTATTGTTGCTGCTTACCAGCAATTTTTGTAAAATCACTGTTACATCTTATTTTCCGGATATAACCCGCATCATTTTCAGTAATAAGGATATTACCATTATAATCAACTGATATACCTCTGGCTTCACTTATTTTATAACCTTCAGTTTGAAAATGTTCCCCGTCTCCCGAATGATTTTCATCCCCTTCTCTTCCGTTTAGAAAAAGGTGAATTATTCCCAGGGTATCTACATACCAGATCTGACTTCCTTCATGTGTTGCCAGCAAATAAGATTGATCCTCCATAAACCAGATCCCCCTTACTCCATGGATACCTGTTTCGGTTGCATTAAAGCCATCACCACCTCCTGAGCTTAGTCCATTTCCTGCAATATTAGTCTTACTACCATCTTCATCGACCCTGTATACCCTGTTCGCTACCCTGTCGGTAACTACCAGATGCCCTGACGGATCAACAACTATAGCTCCAAGTGAACTATATCCGGTGGAATATTCAACAAGTCCTCCGGTTGGTGTCCATTTTTTTACTTTTGTATTGCTTGGATAATATATCAAGTCTTCACTCTGGCTGACCCATAACCCTCTGCCTATTGAAATATGGCTGGTATCTTTGAATATAGTAGTTAAATTTCCATCACTATTAACTTTTCGTATATAATTATTGCCTAAATCAAGTATGTAAAAAGTACCATCTTCCATAACCCATATACCGTTTGGAGAACTTAGCTGGCACTCTGTTGCCTGACCATCACCATTGTCACCAGCGACACCTGTACCGGCAACAGTTGTAATAATACCATCCGGACTTACTTTTCTGATGGCATGGGCATCCTTATCAGCTATAAATACATTACCTGCCTTATCGGCCATAGCAAAATGAGGACGTGATAATTCAGCGTCAAGTGCACTTCCTCCTTCATATTCTGATAGCCATCCGTTTATTCCCTTGTCTGAGATATCTCCTTTTCCGGCAATTGTAGATAAAGTATCATATTTTAGGCAGAACTCTTCAAATTGGCCAACACACGTGAATTTAACCAGCAAATAGCAGGATATATAACAAATGATTTTTTGTAAATAACTCATATGTCAATATTTAAAATATATAATTGTATTAATATTCAGAAACCACAATAATTTGCAGATTAAATATACAAATTTCTTTATATCATTTTGTGGCAGAATTTCTACAATATAAAATATATCACAACCTTAATTATGATGAGGAAAGTGAGCTGGAAGTTGCGTTCCGGTGAGGATAAAATGATATTATATACTTACAAATTAAGTTTGCTTTTGTATTTCAGTATTTCATCGTAAAGCTGGCGGACTATTTGTTGTTCCCTCACAAGAGTGCGTTTTCTGTAATCTTCATATTCATTTCTGGCTTCAGTTAGCTCTGATTTTGTCCTTGTGGTAATAGTATTACTTCGTTTAAATAATATTACAAAAGCCAGAAGAAATACTAGTAATGCTGCAATTATAAACCACAATATACTGTTGTAAACTATTTTGTCCATTTTGATTCCGAGTAACTTCATACTGCTTTTTTCTTTCAGGGCAATATCCAGTTCATTATTTAAGGTCTGCATTACTGTAATTAAGGAATCAATCTCAGTATTTTTTACGGATAAAAGATTTTGAGTATCCCTGAGGTTTTCATGAAGAGCTTTTAAAGTATCAAGAACCTGAGATCGCAGGGTGTATAACCACCAGGATTTAACCATTTTATAATCTTCGTACTTCTCTGATCTGTATAATACGTAGTTAAACTGATTTTCAATGCTTCCCTTTCCTATTGATGGTTTTTCCGGTGTCTCCTGTGAAAAAAGAACAATCCCGGAGGCAGAAAGCCAAATGGTTATACTGTAAGTAAGTAGTTGTAGCGTTTTTTTCATTTGGTTAATATGAAGAGTGCAAATATTTTTTCTATTAAACTCAATTAAAACGTTCCAGCTTGTGAATTATTGTATAGGGAAAGGGCACAGCACACTTTGAAGGGTTCTGTCCCCTCTTCAAGCCCACTATATACAGGCAATATGTTAAATGCATGTAAATTTAATTAACATTTCATTATCTTTGATAAGTATATATTCTATATAAAAAATAACACTTAAAACATAAATCAATGAAAAAAACAGGTTTAATGATCGTAATTTTTTATTTGGTGTTCATGGTGTTGAATAGCAGCAGCTTAATAGCCCAGGAAAAGATTAGCTGGCTGGCTGAATATACGGCTGAAATCGACGCTGGTTCATATACCTATGCTTACAATTATACTTCAGTTGACAACAATACATGTAAACTGAGAATAGAAGAAATAAAAACTGATAAGAAAGGCAAAACCTCTTCTGAGGCATATGTCTTTTATCTTTCTGATATTAATCCTTCATCATTGAGTTTTAAAGCTTCAGGCAAGGTTATTGATGTAAACATGGAAACGAATCTTTCGCAGAAATTTGTCACTGTTTTTGAGGAAGGTGAATTTGAGGGGTATACAAACAAAATTTCCATACAAATGAGTGAAGTGGATAAAGCCCGTTCCTTCATTGAAGCATTTAAATCAAATATAGGTACCTGTAAGACAACTGACAGGTCATGGACATCAGATGAAGAAGCCCTTGCCTGGCTCTCCGAAAATATTGGTGAGTCTGTCAGCAGTGGTACTACATATAAGCAAACATTTAGCAAAGGCGATAAGAACTACCTGGCAAAGCTTGAAACAGAAACGACTGACAGCAAAGGTAACATTCAAACAGCTATGTATACTTTTGATTTAAGTGATATCAATCCGTCAGGTGTTGAACTAAATGTTTCCGGTAAAGATCTGGCAGTTGAATTAAATGGCCGTGATAATAAATATTATATTAAGTTGGAGGAAGATGACGGAGAATTTAGTTTTGACAGAGACGTGGAAATACATACCGATGATATTGAAATTGCCAGAAATATAGTAAATGCAATGGTTTTTCTGGCATCTGACATACATCCTGAAAGGAAAGAATGGAAAAGCTATACTCAGGCTTTGACATATGTAAAAGATAATCTTAAAGAAGTGCCGGTAGGATCGGCTATGTATAAACAATCACTAAGTTTTGGTGAATCACCTTCGGATATTGTTGATTTTACATCTGTAAAAACCGATTCAAAAGGTGCCTCTGCTGAAGAGGTCAGTTCCTTTTATCTTAACCATCTAAATCCATCCGTCGGGCTTGAAGTATCTTCCAGCAATGCTTACCTGGATCTTGAGATAAAGAATAAAGATAAGTATATAAGACAAAGCAGTGATGGTAAAATACTAACATATTCAAGCAGCCTGAAAACATATGTGGATGATATTGACAAGGCACGTGATCTGATTAATGCCATGGAATATGCGATAAAAAACAGTGAAAGTGGTATTAAAGAATTTGCATCCGAAGAAAAAGCTATGGAATGGCTTTCGCAGGGTCCGGGCGAAGTAACTATAGACGCAACAAATATTAAGCAGACATTGAGAATATCACCAGCTATGGAAAATAAGCTGGAACTCAATGTTATAACTACTGATGAAGGGAGTGCCGGGATAAATGAACACTTTGAAATATATCCTGAAGACCTGTCATTAGAAGATCTTAAGATTAAAGTTAGCGGGAAAAAGCTTTATGTGCCTCTGTCTACTGGTAAAATGAAATATATTAAAGTATTTAAAGAAAATGAACCTCAGAACTATACCTCGGCTACGGATGTATATTTCGAAGATGTGCAAAAAGCAAATAACTTTATAGCTGCAGTAAGCAACCTGCACGATAAATCAAAGGTACAGGACCGGCTTTTAGAAAACAAAACCGCTGCCTGGGATTATTTTGCCAGTTATCTGAAAAAACTGGAAATCAGTGGAGTGGAATATGAACAGAAAATGGAGAAAATGGACGGGGATGACTGTAAATTAAGATTTACACGTGTTGAGACCGATAGTAAAGGAGCCACAGAGTATGTGTATGAGTTTATGGCATCTGACATTAATCCTGCTATATCCGGCATAACAGTTTATGCTGATAAATTATATATAACTCCGGTAACAAAGGATAAACAAAAGCTTATAAAAACATATAAAAACGGTGAAGTGGGGAACTTTGGCTATGACTTTGACCTTTATATTGATGATGTGCTTGTAGCAAAAAAAATGCTGGGGGCTATTTCTACCCTTTCAAATGCCTGTAAATAACTGAACAAAAATATTAAAAGGTTCCAAATTAACATTAAAGTCTTCTTCCGGATATATTATAAATATATTTGTTACTGGATTTATTCAGGAAATATCTCAATATTCATATTCCCTTCATGAACTTCCAGGATGACCACATCTCCTGCTTTCCAGTCAAATGTATAGGTTTTCTTTTCTCCGTTGTATAACCTTTCTGACCTGTACTTCAGGGGTCCCTGCTCATTATCAGGTAATTCCTGACCGTTTCTTATCAGGTGACGTACAACCTTGGCAGGGCTCTCACTATCATTTGAAATAAGCAGTTTATGGTATACTGTTTTACCGACCTTTATTTTTAGTTTTGTGCCCCTGCTTATGGTTCCTTCAAAGGGAACTGATGCCTCCTTTATGTCCCAGCTTTCAGGTGCCGGCGGTTCAGGAATGACAGGACGCATTCTCTCATCTACTTCAGTATAATCTTCGGGAACGATGAAGTAAGATGCCTCGGGTTTCCAGGGTTCAATATCTTTCAGCTCCATATATGTGTTTTCTGCAAAATGACTGAGAATTTTTAGAGGAAAGTTTAATTCTTCAGAATACCAGACTGTGAAGACCTTTGAATCTCCCTGATATAATTCTTTTATTTTACTTTTGGTAACTATCCGGCACTAACAAGTATCCTGCATTCAGTCTGTTTATATTACAGGAAAATTCAGGCTGTTGAGGAAAAATCAATTCTCAGGGATTAATATAGACCAGTTTCCGTGTATATACATGATCTTTATTATATAGTCTTATAATATAAAATCCTCTGTTTAATATTTTATTATAGTTGAATTTGTTACAATCTATTACACACCGCCCCGGAGTAATAATGTCTGTACCAGTCAGAATACCCCTTACTGAGTACAAGTCAATTTTAAGTTCCCCTATATTACTCACCGGATCTGATATTATATATATTTTATCCCTGCTGGTATAGATGAGAATATCTTCGTTTAAGGGTTTGGAGTTAGTTTCAGGTAAAGAAGTTTCCAATGTATAAATTGTTTCTGTTGTGTCAAACGGGGATTTTTTTGCAGCAGCATAGTAGAGCCATGATGTTGCATCCAGGCTTGACCAGTCCACCGCCCATATTCCCGCCATGGCTCCCAGATTATCATTATAGGCCGGCACTGTTCCGTCACTATTTATATAGTCTGCTATTCCTTTGAACAGTGAGTTGCTTCCCGGTCCTTCAGCAGATATATAGGATAGGGTACCCTCATACCAGGTAGCGACCGGTCCTACTCCATCCAGTCCGGATGGCTCACCCGGACCTTTTGTATATAGCAGTTTACCAGACAATGACAGGGCTTCAACAGCCATATCTGAATGCCCGGCTTTTGAGTAAAGAGATGAAAGCCATGTATTAACAAGTAAAACAGGCCTTCCGGAACCGGGCCCTTCTCTCCAGTATTCTAATTCGCTGTCCCATCCGGTCATAAGTAAATAATCCATTACCTTCTTTGCCTTCGAAGTGTCTCCCATTTCATACAAACAACATATTGTCGCAGCATATCCTTCGTAATTATTAACTTCTGTTTTTGCAAGTGTGTAAATATTTATAGTATTTACTTTGCCATTAGCATCAACTAAATTATATAAAAAGGTCTTTGCATTATTAATAGAAGCAACCACATGCTCATCACCTGACTTTTTGTAATAACTCACCAGACCACTCAGTATCCATGGAAAATCTCCCATCCATACAGTATTATCATTTTCCACATAGACAATATAATTCCCTGTATTTGCATTCCATGCCCTTGGCCAGAAGCCCATTTCTTCTTGGTTGTCGGCTAAAAAATGAGCCAGGTTTGTGGCAGCATCAGCGAAATTATTGGCTGGCAGAGTATTTTCCCAGGTACCTTCCTCAGTTAGAATTTTCAGGGCAAGTCCCTGTCCGTATAACCAGGATGAATTATCCTGTTTCCACGTATATAAGAGTCCGCTTGCAGCCTGACGTTCCATAATAGCTGTTGCGGCATTGGTTTTTATTGTATCCAATCTGATGTTGTCTATTGAATCAAGTGGCTCAAGATAATCTGCTCTTTCAAGTAAATCGGCATCCCGGGCAATGAGGTTTCTGAACGAAACAGTTCCTGAATCTTCAAGAGAATCTGCTTTATCATTCGGATTCATTATAACTGCAAAGGATATTACTTTTATCGAGTTCCAGTTAAATATATTACTGTTAGTAAACTGCTTCTTTGCCAAAGTTAGTCTTTCACACCACCTGTAAATTTGGGCCAGATTATCCCAAATATAAACAGCATAATTTGTGCCGTCTTCAAATTTAAGTTCAACATGCCTGTTAACATCATAGTTGCAATCGCTTCCCCTGACATCTATCCCGATAAAATCTATATCAGTAAAGTCAAGAGGCTCAGAAAATATAGTATAACACTGAACCCATTTATGCCTTGACCCTGTTCCGAATCTCCAGTGCAGATTTAAAGCCGAATCAGTAGTTACATAACTTGAATCCCCCTTGGACAGGTCTGATTGATTAGGAATCCAGTTCCCCGCGTTAAGAAATTTGTCTTGTTGTATTATGTAGTCGCCCTCCCATCCTAAAGTATATTGCTGGCCGTGTACAAAGGATACGATACTTAAATTTATAAGTATAATGAATAACAGTAGTATTCTTGGCATATAAACAAGGAATATTAATGTTTAATCAAACAGGAGGAAAGAAATACTTTCTTCCCTCCTGCTTACAGTGGTAAATATGATTCAGGCTACAGATGTTTATTTCATCCTTTGCAGATATTTATATAGCTCACTATCTGTTGACAGAATTACAAAAGTCTGTGTGTCAAATGTTTTTTCGAATGTTTCCATTGACTTAACAAAGCTATACAGGTCCCTTGAACTTAGTGAGCGGTCGTATGCTGCAGCATATATAGCAGCGGCTGTTCCATCTGCCTTACCTTTTATTTCTTCGGCTTCCCTGAATGCTTCCGATTGTATTGTTTTAAGTTCGCGTTCTTTTTCACCATTAATCCTCGATGCTTCTCCCTGTCCTTCTGAGCGGAACTTATCCGCTATCCGGTACCGTTCGCTTTTCATACGCTCGTATACCTGCTCTCTCACTTCCTCCACATAATTTATTCTTTTAAACCTGAAATCAAGGATCACAATTCCCAGGTCCTTTGTCTGTTTACCTGCAGATTCTACGATCATATTCTGTATTTTTTCGCGTCCCACAGCAATATTTGCAAGTGAGTCGCCCATTATCTCACTTATTGTTCCTGATGAAATGGGCTTCCTGTTGCTTGTACGAACTGCTTCTTCAATATTATGATTCGCAATATAATCCCTCGTTTCTCCATCCAGGATATCATCGAGCCTCGATTGCGCACCTCTTTCATTGGTAAGACGTTTAAAAAACTGAAGAGGATCGGTAATCTGCCAGCGTGCATATGAATCCACAAATATGAATTTTTTGTCTTTTGTGGGTACCTGGTTAGGATCACCATCCCATTCAAGAAACCTTTTTTCAAAATAATTGGTCTTCTGTATAAAAGGAGTCTTGAATTTTAGTCCGGCTGTTATAACAGCTTCTCCAACAGGCTTTCCAAACTGAGTTATTACTACCTGCTCGGTTTCTTTAACGACAAAAGCACTTTGTGCAATAACAATAATGATTATTATGAGCAGGATGACGTATATTATAATTTTACCTTTTTTCATGACTTATTCTGTTTCTTTAGTTTGGTTTAACTGCATTTGTAAAAGAGGTAATATGTTGTTTCCCTTCTGATCAGTAATAATTTTGTTCCCTAATTTCGGTATTACACTCTGCATAGTCTCCAGGTAGATTCTTCGTCTTGTAACTTCCGGAGCCTTAACATACTCTTTGTAAAGTGCATTGAAACGGGCTATTTCGCCTTTAGCATTATTAACTCTCTCTGTTGCGTAGCCTTCGGCCTTTTGAATGGTTTCCTTTGCCTGTCCACTGGCCTTTGGAATTACTTTATTGTATTCTGACTTGGCCTGGTTTATTAATGTCTCTTTTTCCTGTTGTGCTTCATTAACTGCATTAAAAGCAGCTTTAACAGGATCAGGAGGATTGACATCCTGAAGTACTACCTGGTCTATCTTAATGCCGAGTGAATATTCCCTGCATAATTTCTGCATGAGTTCTTCAACCTTAGTGGCAATTTCAGTACGTCCGACAGTCAGGACTTCATTAACTGTACGATCACCTACTACCTGACGCATTGAAGCTTCTGAAATATCTCTTAATGTTGTTTCGGCATTTCTAACCTTAAAAAGGAAGTTGTATGCATCTTCTATCCGAAACTGAACTACCCATTCAACATCAGCCAGATTGAGATCACCGGTCAGCATTAAAGACTCGTCTTTAGCACCGGCCCTTGTATATTCTGTTCTTATACCCGGTCGTGTTGTACGAAATCCGAATTCCACCTTCTGCTGCCTTTCAACAGGTACTTTGTATACCTTTTCAATAAAAGGTATTTTAACATTCAGACCGGGATCTACAGTACGCGTATATTTTCCAAAACGCGTAATAACCCCCACTTCTTCAGGATCAATCTGAAAAAAGCTGCCAAAGGCCAGGATTATGACCACCAGAGCGATGACAATTATTTTCAGATTAGCCAGAATCTTTCTGACTTCAGGGGGCAGGTTTAAATTTTGATATGCTTTATCTGCCATAGTTTTATTTGTTTATTTAGTTAGTTAATTGGTTATTTGATTACTTGAATATTATTCTCAGAATGTGACAGCACCCAGAAATCGTAAATCCCTGCCAGCCAGTTTACCTGCCGAAGGTTTAACTGCCGCAGGCAGTCATGGCAGGCTGGGTTAATTATCAATCATAAATCAAATAAGAGCGCTATCCCTATTTTACAAATATAGTCAAATATAAAAGCTGCTTCAATTATTCCTTGCTTTATTTAGTTTAATATAAACATAAATGCTTAATTAAAGGGGCCAGCGCCGCCGGGGACAATGCCCTTTCAGGGCGCTATCGCCCCTAAAGGCCCCTCTCCCCTATCAGTTTCCATTAATATTATATAATATTGCTAATTAATATCTTAGAGTAAAATAATTAATATATTACTTTAATTAATATTGTTTTTTATACAATTTTATTGAACTTATTATAAATAATTTTTGTTAGTATCTTCATTATTCTGTTTTTTGAATTAATATTTTTATTTTCAAACTTTCAAATGCTAGCATAAAACGAAAAATATATGAGACTGTCATTCTTTGTAATCATAATAATAATACTGATCTTAATTGAATTATATGTATTTAATGGGCTCAGTCATCTTTTTAGTTCAGATAACCAGAAAATATACCGTCTGGTTTATTATTTGACAATTTTTTTAATGGTAGCTGGAAATTCAAGTATGTTTTTTGCTGCCAGAAAAGGTTTTGGGGAGACTAACTTTACTATTAACACATTATTAGGTATAGCATTTTCAATTATACTGGCCAAAATCATAATAACAGATTTCCTTTTAATTGAAGATATATACAGGTTTTTAAGGTTAATAGCTGAAAAAATCGCAGGAAAGGGAAATGTTAGTCTTGTTACAAGAAGTAATATACTTGGATACACTGCCCTGGCATTATCATCTCTCCTTTTTGTTATATGTATGTATGGATTATTCTTTGGAAAATATAACTATAAGGTACGCCATATTTCTTTATCATTTACCGATTTGCCGCAGGAATTCGACGGATTTAAAATTCTACAGGTATCTGATATTCATTCCGGTACTTTTGATAACTTTTCTGCTGTGAGAAGGGGCATTGAATTAGTAAAAAAGCAAAATGCAGATATAATATTATTTACCGGTGATCTGGTAAACAATTTTGCTGATGAGATTAAACCATATACAGAACTTCTGGGTTCTTTATCAGCACCCTTTGGTAAGTATTCGATTCTCGGTAACCATGACTACGGACATTACTTTAAGTGGCCGTCGGAGGAGGCATGGATAGCTAATATGAATAAACTTTATGGATATCATGATTCTATGGGATTCAGGTTATTAAAAAATCAGTGTATTGAAATTAAGAAGGGAAATGACTCAATTATACTGGCTGGAGTCGAAAACTGGGGAAAGCCTCCCTTTCATCAGTACGGAGATCTGAATAAAACATTTCAGAATAATTCAGATGAACAATTCACTATACTGATGTCTCATGATCCTTCTCACTGGGATGGACAGGTCCTCGGGTTTCACAAGCATATTCATCTGACACTGAGCGGTCACACCCATGGCATGCAGTTAGGTTTTGAAATAGGTAAGTATAAGTGGAGCCTTGTAAAGTTATTTTATCCAAAATGGATAGGATTATATGAAAACAATGGAAAATATTTATATGTAAACCGTGGCTTCGGATTTATAGGTTTTCCTGCACGTGTAGGTATATGGCCCGAGATTACAGTTATTGAGTTAAAACAGAAATAAAAACAGGATTTGCGTTAGTTTTCATCTTCCCATTTACGCTAACTTTAGCCTTCCCTGCCGGTTATTTCTTTTCATAAGCATTTATAATTCTGTCAATCATCCTGTTAACCTTATCATTTATTGTTTTAAATTCAGGATTATCATTGAACCATGCCAGAGTTTTTTTAAATCCCTCTTTAAATGATATTGTTGCCGTAAAGCCGGGAACAAAAGTCTTTATTTTTGAATTATCGAAAATCACACTGTATGCCTTGTCACCAAGCAGATTTCCAACCTGAGTATCATCAAATTTGCAAATAAAGTCAGATGGAATATGTATAATATTAGCTTTTACACCAATTGAAGAGGCCATGATTTCATAAATCTGGTTCCAGTTCAGTATCTCATCGGATGTAATGTGAAAAGCATGTCCAATAGCCTGGTGGTGAGCCAGGAGACCGGTAAATGCTTTGGCAAAATCTTCGGAATGGGTAAGTGTCCAGAGTGATGTTCCGTCTCCGTGAACAATAATCTTTTTACCCTTTTCCATACGATCCATAATTGTGTAATCATTCCAGCTTCCTACTGAAACAGGGATAATAGTATCGTAAGTATGAGACGGGCGAACAATGGTAATCGGAAAGCTTTTCTCCCGGTATGCCTGATACAATTTTTCTTCACATGCAATTTTATTACGCGAATATTCCCAGAATGGATTGGCAAGTGGAGTTGATTCAGTAATTATGGGATAAGAAAGTGGTTTTTGATAGGCTGAAGCAGAACTTATAAATATATATTGCTTTGTTTTTCCATAAAACAGATCTATATCACGGTTTATATCCTCAACGGTATATGCAATCCAGTTAACCACAACGTCCCATTGCTGGTTATTTAAGGTCTTTTTTAATTCATTGATTTTGTTGATATCACAGGTAATTGTTTTTGCCCCAAATATTATTTGCCTTGTTTTACCGCGGTTGAGTAAATAAAGGTCTATTCCAAGAGAAACTGCTAATTTACTGACAGCGGTACTGATATTGCCAGTTCCGCCTATAAATAATACTTTCATTTTTAAAGCATTTAATAAAGAACATCATTAATAGTACCTGCCTAACAATGGATGTTCAACAATAATTTTTCTTAATTCCAGAATATCTACTATACCCTGGTTTTTATATATAATTTTACCTTCGGGTTCAATCAGTAACGTATAAGGAATTGCACCACTCCATTGAGGATCAATTGACTCAATAAGCTCGTAACTGTTATCACTATTATATATATAATTCCTGATTGCAGAATTATTGGATTGCAAAAATTTCAGAACATTATCCCGTTTTTCAGGTTTATCAGCAGAAACAGAAACAAATTCAAAAGCACGATTCTGGTACATACGATGTAACTTAATAAGTTCAGGATACTCAATAACACAGGGGGCACACCATGTAGCCCAGACGTTTACAAGCCTTAGTTTATCTGAGTTATTTGCGATAACATCCTTTAAAAAATCTCTGTCAACTTCCAGAAGCATTACAAGTTTATTATTCCAGTCGTTGTTAACTTTGTCAGTCCAGTCTGTTTTCCATGCCCATTTTATGGAACAACCAAATGCTTTATTGACAGGATTTTCAATTGTCTTACCTGTGAGTAGTGCGTTAACTGCATTACGAAGGTCTTCTGCATTCCCTGTCCCCGGCTTTTCCGATTCGTCAATACGGCCTGTATAAACAAGCTTGCGCCTGTTATCAAATATAAATGCATGTGGAGTGGCAGCAGGTCCGTATTCAATTGATACAGCCTGATTATCTCCATCATAAAGGTAAGGGAAATTAAAAGATTTATCTTTTGCCCTTATAACCATACTTTCATAAGAGTCATCCAGATCTGAATAGCCACACTCTTCAGGAAGCAGACCATAGGAACTGTTCGGCATAATAGCAACAACAGACACTCCTTTATCTTTATATTCCCGGGTGAACTGAATAATCCTGTCTTCATAGGCTTGTGCAGTTGGACAATGATTACATGTAAATATAATAACCAGTATTTTTACATCACTAAAGTCTTTAAGACTATAGAACCTGCCATTTACATCAGGAAGATTAAAATCCGGCGCATTATCTCCTATTTCCAGAGTATTGACATCCTGTTGTTTTATCTTCTGAGGTTGTGGTTTAAAGGTGGTTGCAATAGTGTCACTTTTAGCGGAAGATGTATCCTTTTTATTCCCGGGAGAATTACATGAATAAGAAAAAAGCAGCAGGAATGCTGCAATTAATAAGCATGTGTAATTAATTAAATATTTTATCCGGTTCATAATAGATATGTTTTTAATACAATTCACTTCTGTCTTTAAAATTTTTATTGAAATCCAGGTAAAAATATTAATTTTAAAGAAATTAGCATAAATAAAGAGTTTCTTATTGGGGATTAAAATATCTATTTAGTGAGCCGGTGTTTGTAAAAGCTAAAATATTTATTTCATTTTTACTGATTCTTGTTTTTCTTTGTTCATGCAAGAAAGTTAAAGAGTATTTCCACGATCCTGAAACAGAACCTGTCAGACAGGCAATAAAAACTTCTGCTGCAATAGGCTATTCTGTTTCTGTTGCTATGAGTGTGATGTCAGGAGAACAACCGCAACATGTGCTATCTACCGGAGACTGTTCAGATTTCCCCTGCACTTTTCTTATGTATATTAATATCAACCAGGATAATCCTTTATTATTTTCAGAGGGAGATGTCGGCGAAATAGTTGTCGCCGGGCTAATGCCTGATGAGGATGTGGCTATTATGACTATTGTCTTTTCAGATATAAATATTAGTACGCAAAGCTTTAATTTATTGAGTGTGCATACCATCCCCGTTATTAAGGAGGAGGACAGGATTATGGTTGTATTCAGCGAAATGGATATAAATATTGGTTCGGACTCTGATGCATTACTCGAATTAGACCTGTCACAACAGGAAATAGATTCTGAAATTTCAAGGTTAGACAGGGAAAGACCAGAGGATTTATACGTTGCTGTCGAACAAAATGCCTGGTTTATTGATGTTAATCAGAAAAATACATTCGCAGATTTTAATGATGATTCATATTCAATAACAGGAGGAGGACAGATAATTGAGGTAACAGGTGCATCAGGAGGGATTATTCAACAGGCAATGTTACAGGTGCAAATAGAATCAGGGTGCCTGAGAAACCCTGTAAACGGCTATGCTCTTATCAAGAATACAAGTGCTGAGGAAAGGAAATTCCCCGAATTAGGAACTGCTATATTCGGTTTTCACCACGCATGCGACGGAATGGCTGATATAACATTAGCTACAGGTGTTTATCTGAGATCAAACGGGAAGGCCCTTCCCCTGGGCCTTAATGATTGATTTTAATTCCTTATATATTTTAATCATACAATCGGCATCCGTCTAACTATAACCAACCTAAAGTCTATTAAAAAACAAAATGTTTAATACTGTAAGTATTTCTCTACATATTACTATCTTTGCAATATCTTAAGATTGTAAAAAAAATAACATCAATTTTTACGAACAATTATGGAATACCATTTTTATTGTAATAATTGTGATAAAATTTTTACGACAGAACCTGATCGTAAAGAATATATAGATCCTGTCTTTGGTCCGTGTACATCATTAACAGCAAAATGCCCGGATTGTAATGCCTGTTGCGCTGAATACCGTAAACCTAAACCTAAGGCAGTAAAGAAAATATTGCAGGGGCCCTCATGTAGTAATGGTTCCTGCGATTGTTTTAATTAACTTAATTTATGAGTTTATATAATATAATTTAAATATTTTATATACAATAAATTATATTTAATAAATGTTTCATAATTACTTTTATATTCCTTTAAATTAATCCGGTTTATTTAAAACTAATTGTTATTATTGATGAATTTCCAGCTTTAACATTAAATTCTCTGGCAAAATTTCCTTGATTTAGAGCCAGTCCCACCCTTCCTGAAGAGTCAATATATGCCAGCGGATAATTATGTTCTACAAAACCAAAAGATTTTGTAAAGGGAATAGTGTCCTTAAACTTTAATTTCCCATCTACTCTTATTATTACTTCTGCAGATGATAAAGATTTGATATCTTCTATATCTTCAACCATAGACCGCGGAATATTAGTTGCAAGATTACCGTAAGGTTCTTCAATTTTCATAATCGTCCCTTCTATATTATTTCCTTGTTTTAAAGGTTTTTTGTATTCGATTTTTACTATTTCATTTTTTATAACAGGACCTGTATCTTCATAGGAAATAATTCCTGCAGCAAGCTTTGCGCCTGTATAGGCATAAATATCCCTTCCGTGAAAAGTGTGGGCATCTTCACTACCAGGCCTTCTTTTGGTAGCCTCGTCTATAAGTCTTATTTCTTCCATGCCAAAATACTCATCTACAAATGTAAACACTCCGTTATCCGGTGATACTATGAATTTCTGATTTTTAGTTTTAACGACAACTGATTTTCTGTTTGTACCCACGCCGGGGTCAACCACAGAAACAAAAACCGTAAGGTCCGGCCAGAATGATATAGTATCTGCCAGTGTTATTGCTGCCTGCCAGATGTTAAAAGGTTCAATCTGATGTGTGAGATCAAAAATTCTAATATCAGGATCAACACTCATAGCTACACCTTTTATGCTGGCTACGAAATGCTCTTTCAATCCGAAATCTGACATCAGTACAAGAGGTCTCAAGAACAGAGTATAAAAATGATTTATTTAAAATAAAATATATTATCTAAGAGTCTGTATTAAAACCTGAATGCCAGGCCGATATTAAAAGATATTCCTCCTGTATTCAGCTTTTCGTATCTTGTAACTGTCTGATCATCCTGATCTTCCAGTTCCCAGTTGCCCAGAGCAAAGTTGTAACCAACCTCCACGTTCAGTAATAAATCAAAGTATATGGGGATATATATTCCCGAATAGCTAGTAATCCCTCCTGAAATCGCGGAAGCTGAATTCCATGTCCTTTGCCCGTTCTCAGGCATTATCTTGGTTTCCATGCTTCCGTAATAAAATCCAAGACCTGTCCCTAAATACGGAACAACTTTAGAATTTTCAAAATCGATTTTGTAGACAAGACTCAGTTCCACAGGAACAATATCCAGGGTATTATCATATGCCAGTCTGTCACCATCTGGTGCCAGGGCAAGGTCTACATTCTGCCTGAGAATAGTAACTCCTGACCTTAACCTTATTCCAACAGCTGAAAAGTAATGATGTATGCTGATATTCAGGTTACCGCCAGTTCCAAAACCGGTAACAAAGAGTCCAACCGGACTTCCACCTGCATCATAACTGACTGTTCTTACTCCGCCGACCAGATAATCATTTCCCGGAACAAATAAACCGGTATTGAGACCAATATATGTTCGTTTGTTTTGAGCATTTATATTATTACCCGCTATAAAACAAAATATAATTACCGCCATAAAAAGAAGAGTTATTATTTTTTTCATTTTGTTAGCTTTTAATGATTTGCAAAACAAATTTCATTATATCAATAATAATAATCAAGAGTTGAATTTTAAAGATATTAAGAAAGGAGATTATGTTATAAACATTCAGGAAAAGCCACAATCTGTGAAGAAGCAAAAGAAATTGGTTAATTGATGTGTAAATCCACTGGCAATAAAGTCTGATTTACAAATACATACCTGTAATTATTCTTCTTACCATATACCCAGTTATATACAATATTCGCCCTGTCGAGTAAAATTCTTGAATCTTTAAATAATTCATTATCAGTGCTAAATAATTTATTATTTGATTCTGTAATTTGGTAATTTGTGAACTGGTTATTTATTTTCAATCTTCCTTTGTTGAATATATATAAGGGAACCGGACTACCTTTTTCATATAATTCCATAATTCCATATTTAAACCTGGTAAGGAATGTTTGCTTTTCACTATAACCATTGATAAACTCAATTTGATCTTTGATTTCCTGTGCATTTTCAAATTCTGCTTTTGAAATATAATGATTCAGTTTTTTTTCCAGCAGAGGAATTATGTGACTACAGTTACCGCTGAGAAATTCCTGTACTTTATTGACAATAGTTGTATATTCCAGTGGCATAATATTGAGAATGCATGGTGCCTTGCAGTATTTTAAATCGTGGTACAGGCACTTGGTCAATGGATTTGATTCCTTGCACAGTCTCAAATTATAATATCTTAATATAATATCAATAAGCATTTTTATATAATATTCTCCCTGAAACGGACCGAATACAATGTTATTTCTGATTTTTTTTAGTGAATTAATTACTTTAACAGTTGGAAATAAACCTTTTGTCAGCATAAGGTATTTATATTTCTTAAATTTTTTCTGGCGCACGTTATAGAAAGGGAAGAATTTCTTAATTAATTTATCCTCAAGCAATAATGCCAGAAATTCATTAAGTGTTTCGTGAAATTCAATATTGAATATATTTGATACCAGGGGTTTAATTTTTTTCCGGTCTTCTGATTTATTATCATGAAAATAACTTAGTACTCTCCTTTTTAAATTTACTGATTTACCTACATAGATAACATTTTCCTCGCTGTCACGGAATAAATATACTCCGGGCTTTTCAGGAACCCCCTTCCTGATGTATTTAACAAGGTTTTCTGCCTGGTTGTTTTTCATAAAGCAGTTGTTAAAGGTTGATACATAATAATAATTACAAAGTCTTCAGCATATTTATCAGGGGGTATTGCTCTGTCAGTTAACTGATATAAGTACTTCATAAATGAATGATTATCAGATAATCAATATTATGGATTATAATATAGTTTTTTTTAAAATAATATCTGTCCCAGAATGATTTATTTTAAAAAATAATGATGTTCGTCATTATCAATTCTTTTGTATTTTTGTGCCTTATAAAATTATTCTTCAAAAAACTTACTATGATTAATAAAGTTGTCTCTGTATATGGTTATGGCCGTTTTGGAAAATTCTGGGCTGATATTCTGGCTGAAGATTTCCATATTAAAGTGTATTCCCGGAGAGGGTTAAAGAATGAGGAGGTCAGCCCCGGCATTCAAATTACTGATGCTGAAGATATATTTAACTGCGATGCCATTTTTTTCTGTGTTGCTATCTCTTCCTTCGAGGAGTTACTTTTAAAGTCAAAAAATCTTTTTAGAAATAACACTGTTTATTTTGATACATGTTCGGTTAAGGTAGAACCTGCAAGATGGATGAAAGAAAACATTCCGCAGGAATGTAAAATAATTGCATCACATCCTATGTTTGGTCCCGATTCGTTTTTCAATTCTCCTGATAAATTGCCTATGGTTATGTGTAATATAAGCGTGGAAGATAAAGAATTTAACTGGTGGAAGGATTATTTTTCCAAAAAACGAATGCGTGTGATAGTAATGACTCCGGACGAACATGACAAAATGGTTGCATATTCACAGGGAATAACTCATTATATTGGGAGAGTATTGTCTGACCTTAAATTAAAGCCAACTTTAATCAATACTTTAGGTTATCAAAAACTTCTGGAGATTATGCAGCAGACCTGTAATGATAGCTGGCAGCTCTTTATAGATCTCCAGAAATATAATCCCTACACAAAAAATATGAGAATTGACCTTCAGAAATCAATTGAAAGAATATATAAAAGTCTGGGTGACGATAGAATATAACTTATTGAATAATCATTTTCTTCAGTAAATCTCTTACCCCGCTTATTGATTCAACATTATATCTGGCAGATGTATAAACTAATCCTACTTTAATAGTTATCGCACTATCAGGTAATTCCTCAAACATATATTCATCTGTCCAGTCATCTCCTATTCCAAGAATAAAATCATATTTTTTATCGGCAATCAGATGAAGAGCAGCCCTTCCTTTATTTATGTTACTGTTTTTAATTTCAATTACTTTGTTCCCTTCCAGAATATCAAGATTATAAGTACTTATCAGGCTTGTAAGTTCATCCTTTAGTTCAATAGCTCTCTGAGCTCCCAGTTCGTGATCTGCTTTTCTGTAATGCCAGGCAATTGAATAATTCTTTTCTTCGATAAAAGTCCCCGGAGTTCTGTCCACGAAAAATTCTATACTTGGTCTTATCAGATCCTTCCATTCATTATTCATTTGTTCAACCATTCTCCATTTGTGGGTTGGCTTTCTAATCCATACTCCATGTTCTACTATAAGTGTATAATTTTTCGCCCCAAACCATTTGCCAAATATTGCTTTATCCCGGCCGCTAATAAGCACGATTTCGTTTTTACTGTCTCTGGCCAGTTTGTCAAGAGTCTTATAAAGCTCTTTATCAGGTTCTGCAAGTTGCGGATCAGTCTGAAATCCAACAAGGGTCCCGTCATAATCAAGAAACAGGATCCTGGCTTTAGCTTTCTTATAATTTTTTATAATTTCACTTTCAATATCTTTATTGAATTTTTTTGCCAGATATTTCTTTTGAATTTTGCTTACATTATCAAGACTGTTAATAAAATCCTGAGCCCACTTAATAATACTGTACCTTTTCAGAATATTCTGCATAATATTAATTCTGTTTTTTTGCTCTTGATCCGGCATATTAATAGCTTCCTTCAGCGCATCAGCTATTTCTTCCTTATTATTCGGATTGATAATAATAGCTTCGTTCAGTTCTTTTGCAGCACCGGCCATTTCGCTAAGAATCAGCACACCCTTGTCATTTATCTGTGATGCTATATATTCCTTGGCTACCAGATTCATACCGTCTCTTATCGGTGTAATAAGTGCTATTTCACATGAAGAATAAAGTTCAATAAGATCTTCAAAACTTAGTGTTCTGTAAAAGTACCATATAGGTGTCCAGTTAATAGTAGCATATTTACCGTTTATTTTTCCTACAAGTTCATCAATCTCTCTTTTCATATTCATGTACTGTTCCACATATATTCTTGATGGAACCGCTAAAAGAATCAATGTGACCTTTTCCCTGTATTCAGGATATTTATCGAGAAAATATTCAAATGCAATTAAACGGTTAGATATTCCTTTTGAATAATCCAGCCGGTCAATTGATAAGATTAGTTTTCTTTCCGGAGACATGAGAAAGTGTTTATCAATTTCCTGCCGGATCTTTGATTTATCCTTAACAGATTTCTGTTGCAGCTTGATTGCGGAATTATAATACTTATCGTAATCTATACCCATAGGGAAAGCATCTACCTTTACTACTCTGTTTTCAAGATTAATTTGATTTAATACTACTTCACGCCCCAGAAGCCTTCGCACACAACTTAAGAAGTGTCTTTCGTAATCATATGTATGAAAACCTATTAAGTCTGCGCCAAGCATTCCTTCGATAATTTCCTTGCGCCAGGGAAGAATTCTAAAGACCTCATATGACGGAAACGGGATATGAAGAAAAAATCCGATAGATATGTCCTTATGCTTTTCCTTTATAAGTTTTGGCAATAGAAGAAGGTGATAATCATGAATCCATATTTTATCAATTCCTTCAATATTTTTCAGTATTACCTCGGCAAATTTCTCATTTACCTGAATATATGAATTCCAGAAGTCTTTGTTATAATCGACATATTGAGTAAAATAATGAAACAAGGGCCATATAGTCTTGTTACTAAATCCAAAATAGTACAAATCCATATCCTTTCTATTTATAAAAACCGGTAAACATTTTTCCTTTTTTATAGCGGATATTATATCTGATCTGACTTTACTATTAATTTCTTCATCAACTATACCGGGCCAGCCAATCCATAAACTTTCAAATGATTTATAGATTGATTTTATTCCTGTTGCCAGTCCCCCTACACTCGGTTTAATACTGATCGACTCCTTATCAAGATTTATCTGTAAGGGTAGCCTGTTTGATACTATTAAAATTTTTTGCATAACTGACTTATTTATTAATATATGTTCTGGCCTTGTTTCTAATTTATATATAATATTTGCCTGATCTAAAATAATTTACAGGTTTATATTAATGTAGAATTTTTATTCTACTCAATATATTACTAATTTTAGCTTCATTAACCAGGTTGGTCTTATCTGTTTACAAAATGCTGACTGATAACAGAATAGATGACAAAACGGATAGTAATTATATTAAATATCCTAAAAGAGACATTAGCTAATAAATTAGCCTATGTAAAAACAAAATAACAAAATATTTTCTATATGAAAAATTTAAATTACGGAATAATTGGCAATTGTTTAAGTGCAGCCCTGGTATCAGATAGTGGTTCAATTGATTGGTGTTGTCTTCCCCATTTCAGCTCTTCATCTATTTTTGCGAAATTGCTCGATGAGCAAAAAGGAGGAAATTTTGAATTTATTGTAGATAAGGAATACCAGATTAGTCAGAGCTATATACGCAAAACAAACATACTGGTTACAAAATTTGAGAAAGGTGTTGATAAATTCGAGCTCGTTGATTTTATGCCCAGATATTTAGCTGATTACAGGAGTTATTATTCCCCGCCTGATATAATCAGGTATATAAAATACAAATCCGGGAAACCTGCTTTCAGGATTAATTATAATCCGAAACTGGAATATGCAAAACATAATACCAAAATCCTTGTAAAAAAAGAATATATAAAAAGCTTCACTACAAAAGGTATCTATGATTCAGTCTATTTATATACCAGTCTGGACAAACAAAAGGTCGTAGCAAAAGAAAAAATTGAGATTAATGATGATGCGTTTTTTCTTTTAAGCTATAATCAAAAGATATTAAAGCAGACAGTTGACAGGGCTTATTTAAAACTCCAGAGGACAAAGGTATACTGGCTGGACTGGGCAGATAGAACAAAATCCTTTAATAAATATAATGAAGAAATATTGAGAAGCGCATTACTGCTAAAGTTGTTAAGTTATGATAAAACAGGTGCTGTAATAGCTGCTACAACAACATCTTTGCCTGAAAAGATCGGAGATATAAGGAACTGGGATTACAGATTTTGCTGGTTAAGAGATGCTTCCATGGTAATTAAAGTAATGACTAATCTCGGCCACTACAGGGTAGCAAAAAGATACCTGAACTTCATAATTGATATTATTCCTGATAAGGATGAAAAGATCCAGGTCATGTATGGTATCAACAGGGAAAGAAACCTGACAGAGAAAATACTCGAACATCTGAGTGGTTACGAAAATTCCATACCTGTAAGAATTGGTAATGATGCATTCAGGCAAAAACAGAATGATATATATGGGATATTAATGGATGTAATATACCAGCAATTTGAGATATTTGAAACATCTCTTGTCAATAGTGAAGCCTTGTGGACTATAACAAGAAGTATAGTTAAAACTGTAAACAGAAATTGGAAAAAACCGGACAGAGGGATCTGGGAAATAAGAAAAGAGCAAAAACACTTTACTTTTTCAAAGGTTTTATGCTGGGTTGCAATTGACAGAGCGATAAAAATTGCACAGCTGATAAAGAAATATGACTATTTAAATGAATGGAAAAATCTTGCAGATACTATTAAAAAAAATATTTATGATAATGCATGGAATGAAGAATTGCAATCCTTTACACAGTCTTATGGTTCGAAGGATATGGATGCATCAAATTTACTAATGGAAGCATACGGTATTATTGACGCTGGTGATCCAAAATATATAAGTACAGTAAAGAGTATTCACAAATATTTAAGTAGGAACGGACTGATGTACAGGTATAAAAACAGGGACGATTTTGGATTACCTGCATCATCTTTTACTGTCTGTAATTTCTGGCTGGTCAACAGCCTTTACAAATTGGGTGAAAAAGAACAGGCAGAGAAAATGTTTGAGAAAATATTAAAATACAGTAATCACCTTGGATTATTTAGTGAGGATATTGATTTTAAAACAAAACGGTTGCTTGGAAATTTTCCGCAGGCATATTCACACCTGGCACTAATTGAAACTGCAACTATATTGTCATCAAAAGCTGAAACAGATCAGGAGGAGTTTTTTGAAAACTTATATTGATTAAAAGCTATAATGCTGCCAATGACGTTTCTCAGCTCTATAAATGTGAATTATTAATAAAATTTTAATAAATTGGCTATTAGTACAAATATTTCAGCTCTAAATTATGCAGGAATTTATTCTGAAAAACAAGGAATCAGCAGATGAAGATATAAAAAGAATACTGTATGATCAGATTGATACAGCTCTATCATACCTGGAGAATGAATCTGATAACAATTTTGATGAGTCAATACATGAGGTCAGAAAATGCATAAAGAGAATAAGAGCTGTTATAAGACTAATCAGGGACGATATTGGCAAGCAGAACTGCAGGAAGGAAAACTTTTTCTTCAGGGATATCAACAGAAATATGTCCGAACTCAGGAGTATTAACGTTAATATTGAAACACTGGCTAAACTTAATTCAGATCAATCTGGGGGCTATAAGGCTTTAATAGATCATTTTATTGAGCTAAAAGAAAAAATTATATATAAGCTTTGCCTGGAAGATGATCGTCTGGGAAATGTCTTTAAAATGCTTAAGAAAGGGAAGAAAAGAACAGGGCGGATACTAATTAAGAATAAGGATTTTGAAATACTTTTCTTAGGATTCATAAGAGTTTTTAATCAATGTCTGAGATCTATGAGTTTAGCGAAAAAAGAACCTACCAAAGGTAATTTACATGAATGGAGAAAAATAGCAAAATATTTATACTATCAGTTTCAGGTTTTGGCGCCTGTTTTGCCTGAAGAGCTGGGAATTTATACACCAAAACTGGATAAACTGGCAGATTACCTTGGTGAAGATCATGATCTTGCAGAACTTGAAGATTCTCTTAGGGGAAATCCATATGTGCCGGCCGAGTCAAATAAATCAGAATCAATTTATAATATAATTGATAAAACAAGATACGATAAGCAAAAGGTATTATTTTCACTTGCCGGTGAAATATTTAACGAAAGACTACAGACCAGTATTAACAATTTGTTTTCCATATGAACACCATGTTCTTTTCCCCGCTAAATTACGATGAACCTCTTTTCAGGCCTCCGGCGGAAGCTAATTCTTTAATTTTTCAGGTAACTATCGGATGTTCATGGAACAATTGTGCTTTCTGTGAAATGTACACAATGAAAAAATTCAGAGTCCGCGATTTAGACGATTTAAAGAAAGAGATTAAAGAAACATCAGGATATTTTCCGGATACCCGTAAATTTTTTATAGCAGACGGCAATGCAATGGTTTTACCTGCCCAAAAACTTATGGTTGTTATCAAATGTATAGATGAGAATTTTAGTAAAATTCAAAGAATATCAGCCTATGCACTTCCCAAAGACATACTGTCAAAATCTGATAAGGAGCTGCAAAGCTTGCAAAAGGCGGGATTGAAGCTTTTATATATTGGGATAGAGACTGGTGACGATGATCTGCTTAAAGCAGTCAACAAAAGGGAAACTTATAATTCAACACTTGAAGGGATTAATAAGGCTCATGAAGCAGGTATTGATACATCGTTAATGATTATAAACGGACTGGGAGGTTCAAAATATAGCATGAAACATGCCGAAAATTCCGCGAAAATTATAAATCTTATTCAACCGAAATATCTTTCATTACTGACACTTATTTTACCCCGGGGACTGGACCATTATAAGAGAAGATTTAAAGGTGAATTTGTTCCTTTAGATCTGAAAGGATTACTCGAGGAGGTAAAAGTATTTATTTTTAAAACAGAATTAAAGAATACGATCTTCCGTACTGATCATATATCAAATTACCTTGTTCTGAAAGGAATACTATCAAGGGACAAGTTAAAGATTTTGGATCAGATTGATAAAGCACTGGATAAATGTACTAACATACCTTTTGATTATAGCAGAAATAGCCTGTGAGTATAGGCAGCAGATGCGGTTTCATGCCTGTCTGCTTAGTGGCATTTATCAAACTCGGCTATTTTGTTTATTATAGGTTTCTCAGCATCAGAATACATTTGCCTGATAAATTCATCATGAAAATTATAGGTCCTTTCTTCAAGCTTAATCAGTCCAATCCTGTCAAATAACATTTCTTTTGCTGTTTTAATATCTTTTCCATAAATATGATACGAGTCAGCATGCCAGTTCATCCTGGCCAGTTTAACTGTTTTTCCTGTATGCAGAGCTACACCTGCAGCAATAACCTCCTTATTAAACTGGATAAATCCGAACATATTCATAAAACTGGCTCCCCAAGCATCATTGCTTCTGAAACGTATATTACAGTTCAGCCATTGTGTTCCTTCATCATCCTCAATAATTCTGTACCATAATGACTGAAGACAAGGAGGATCATAGCAATCGCCATCAAGATTCGGCATCCATGTTATCATCTGTGCCTGCCTTGTAAAAGGCTGTTTCGATAATTTCTCCACTATCCTCTCTATCTGGTTTATCTTAAAGTGGCCGGCTTCAACTGATTTACCGTCTTTCAGTTCCTTCCATATGCCATAATTCTCAAGTCTTCCATGATATGTGTATTCCCACCTTGTATCATCAGGATCATTCATATTCTTTACCCAGTGATCCTTGTAACCCTTAAGTTCAAGAACATATTCCTTAAGGTCATCTATACCTCCCGGAAATGCCATATGTATCATCGGATCGCTCTCCGGTTCCAGGATAGTAACATTCATTGTACAGTCCAAACTTAACGGATCACCAGGCTTATCATATTGAGTTTTAAATCCTATACCGTAATTATAAAGTTTTACCAGTGCTGCTTCATAAGCCTGGGCTAATGATTTTTCCTGGACATAAATAACTGGAATATTTTTCATTTTAATTAGAATTTATTTCCTCAAATTTTAGAAATAATATCTATTTAAAATGATTTTTTCTGATAATAATATTAACAATTTATTAAAGTGCGCAAAAGGGCACAGTGCCCTCATTAGGGCGCTGGCCCAAATAATTAAATAAACAAATGATCCAATAAACAAATAATTAGGGCGCTGTCCCCTTTATTCTACGATTTTAGAACGCTGTTCCCTTAAGCGCTTCATCGACTGATTCAAGAAGGGGTTTACAGGATAATTTTGCTCCAACAGCTTGTATTAGCCACCTTTGAGGAGTCAGCCGTCCCATTGTGAACATTCTTTGTATTTCACCTGCCATGTTTTTAGGATTAATATGCTTTTCAATCTGAAACTGGATTAATTGTCCGACAGGATAATTAGATAAATAAAGGGGATAGCTAATCATATGCGAGTATATGGCTAAGATGGTCTGATCTTTTATACCGAATATTTCAGCATAATATTTATTCCAGATATCCTTTGCGATACTTATAACCGCTACTTTCAATTCGCTTGCAGTGGCATCAGGATGGTCATAGAGCCATTTCCAGACATTCATATCCACAAGAGAGACTCCCATAATTTCATAACTTGTCCATACAATATCAAGTGCAAGTAAGTGATCATCAAATTCCCCTTTTTGTTCAACACCTAACATTTCAAGGTCCCTTTTCTGGAATAAAAAGGCTAAAGCTTCTGTAAATGCAGTATTTGGAACTCCATGCAGCAGGTAATAATCCATGTCATATAAAGTAAGGGTTTGTTCGACGTTATGTCCCAGTTCATGCATAGCAACATTATATCCCTGATAATTCATTCCGCCTTTTTCAACTCTTGTTCTTAAGTGAGCTTTATCAGTGCGCATTTCAGAACCCCAGGCATGACCTGCTCCACGTGAAGCATCAACAATTATTTTGGAAGCAATATATTCAGCCTTTTCCTCAGTGAACCCCAACCTGGTAAGTATTCTTGGGATATCTTTCTCGAAATCTTTATTTGTAGGATATTTCTTCCTTGTCAGATTATTAAGTTCCTCTCCCGAAATTCTTTTTGCAGGACCAAAACCATTATACCATATATCAAATGGTTCAAGCTTCCTGCCCAGCCTCTTGCTTATCAGACCGGCAACTTCCTTTATTTGTTTTGAAGAAACAAGTTCAATAAATAAATCCTCTACCTCTTTCTGCGGAATTTCCATATATAACTCAAACGAGCGCTTAATGTTATCAGGATAGTTAGGATAATAATTATCAAACTTCTTTGTTTCATTAAATATATCTATAATCTTCTGATAGCGTGTGTCACGTTCACTTGTAAAAGCTACTTTTTTAGTTCCTTCAAATAATTCGTTTGTATAAGGATACCAGAGATATTTGTCTGAATTTATTACTTCTGACGGAATTTCCTGGCTGATTATTCTGCTCATTATTTCATATATAATCTTTTGTTTTTCTAGTCCATTCTCAGTATTGTAATTAGCTTTTAACTCATCTCTCAATCCCCAGTGTGAAATCAGCTTCATTTCCCCGGGAAATAGTTTCTCGGATTTAGCATTTAAAACATTACCCATAAATATATTATATTCAGCAATATATGATTCAATGTTTGTTGATACACTGCTGTATTCCTGGATAATATCACTGGGAATCCTGGAAATATATAAATCGCCCAGACGTGCATATGCCCATTCTTCCCTTGACCAGTTTTCACCGAGCTTATATTTTTCTTCAAGTGTATAAAAAGGAAAATTCAGCAGGACATAAAAGGCTATTTTGTTTTTATAAAAATCTTCCTGCAGATGACTTGCCGGATTGTAACTTCCAAACATCATATCAATCTTATTAATCTCTCCGACATCCAAATCAAGAGGAGATTTAAGATCCATTATCATCCTGTTCATATTGCCTGACATAATCTCCATGTTTCTCGATATCTTTTCAAATGCCTTTGCCAGCTCATCCTTCGAATCAATAAAATTATCCATGCAGAAATTTTTATATTCATCAATGCTTCCATCCTTTTCTGTCCAGAAAGATGCAACCTGGCGAACTCCTTTTTTTATTCTGAATGTATCAGCAGTACTGTATTTTTTTATCAGTTCTTTTTCAACATCCTCCATTAGATTATTACCAATGAACTCATTGTTTTTACTCATTTTTTGGTTTTTTTCAGATTTGTAGCGATTACAACTGACTGACAGCAGGCAGCTAATTAATATGAAAATAACATAAGTTTTATACATTGTATTGAATTTTTATAAGTATTATACTAAAATAAGTTAATCACAAAGTTATATTTAATAGCTTTCAGCAAATTTATAATTTTGTTTCAATTCTTTATTAAATCATAAATATTTCTGGCATTTTTATATAATATTTCCGAATCATAAACTTTGTATTTGTATTCTTATTCTCCTTTTTGAGTTGACATTTCACTCAACTTATTTTTTGCTGTTTCGAAATTCGGATTTATTTGCAATGCTTTAGTATATGCCGAAATAGCATCGTTTCTTTTTCCCTGGCTATTATACAGGTCTCCCAGATAATAATATACATTATAGTTAAGCGGATTTAATTTCAGTATATACCGGAATTGTGATATAGCATCATCATATTGACGGTTCATAGTGTAAGCCATTCCTAAACTGACATTAATCGTTTCATTTTCAGGCTCCAGTTTAACTGCTTCTTTTAAATGAACGATTGATTCATCCACCAGTCTTATACTCATTAATACAGAACCCAGATTATGCTGTGTCATCGCACTATTAGGATAATATTTTACAGCATTTTCTGCAGCGAATAATGCTTGTTTAATATCCTTTTTGTGGTATAATGCCCACGACCTTACAAGCCATGCGTTACCAAAAACCGGAATTTTTTGGAGCATAACAGTTGTGTGATTTATTACATTATCAGTATTACTTTGATTATTGATTATCATGTTACGGATAACACCCAGTATATGTCTTTCCAGTTTCTTAAGAGCAATATTGTCAGGCATTACTTTTAAACCGAAAAAACAGCTTTGTAATATAGCCAGAGGATTACTCTCAACACGAGCGTTGATTAAAATATCAGCAATATTATGATATAATTTGTGGACCTGGATCCAATTATTTTGTTCTTCCTCTGAAATATTGCTCCAGTCAATTTTACTGTAAATATTATCCTGACGTACTTGTTTAAGAAAATTTTTAAGCCACAGGATTTTCTCAGGATTCTTTATATTTTTATCAGTATTGAACTCAATAAAAGGTGTGTAATCACTATTCAGATTAAAGTCCTTAAGGTAATTATTTATTCCATCCTGGTCACAGATATAACAGCTCAGAACATCGTGTGAGTTATAAAAATTAATATATTCAACGCTTTGACGTACATTATCTTTATTTAGTTCATTATCGATATAAGCCGGGGAAAAGAGTTGTGGTTCATTGCTTCCCACAACATATAAGAAATTGTATTCAGATGGCGCAGTTAATGAAATCCAGATTGTAACATATGGAAATGCTTCCTTAATAGTTCCTAATATACTGTTGATACAGGAAACCGGTATCTCATTGACTGGCAACCAGCAGCCTAAAATCCCTCCGGGACTTAATCTGTCTGAGGCATTCTGGAAATATTCCAGAGTATATAAAGATGCATTTTCTGCAATTTGCCTGGGATTTGTTGCATCAGTAATAATTAAATCATAATGTTTATCAGTTAAGTGTAAATAATTTTTTGCATCCATATATTTAATATGTACATTCTTTTCATTTAGTTGCTCACCAGAATTTATATGACTGAAATATTTTAAGGATATATCAACTAATTCAGGAGCAATTTCTATTATGTCTATGCTTTTAAGGTCATGTTTTGACAAACAGTTGGCAGATTCGCCTGTGCCAAATCCCACGGACAGGACTTTATTTGTATTCTTATTCAGAAAGATGCCCAGGTGTCCCAGTATTTTCTGGGTAATGCTGAAGCCAGGATAATCCCCGGCAACTTTTATTCCGGAAGTTGCCAGAGTAAGTTCTCCTGACTCACCCTCATGAACTGAAACGGTTGTATTTATACCTTCTTTTACAGCCAATACTTTTGTTTCTTGCGTAGTGTAACTGATGAATTGTCTTTTAAATAAGTCTGAAGGAATTAAAAAACTTACAATTGTTATGCTCACAGCTATAGCTAAATAAGATATTCTCCATATAATCCGGACTTCAGTTGAGAATATAATAATCATTATTATGCCAAGCCATAGTCCTGTTAGTCCCAAAAGCATTACTGAACGCTGCACTCCTAATAAGGGAATGAATAAAAATCCTACAAGTAACCCGCCCAGTACTGCACCAATAGTATTTACTCCATAAACCACACCTGTCGTTTGTCCCACTTTGTGCCGGTAATTACTCCATGCCTGTAATGCAAATGGGAATCCAATTCCCATGGCAACTGCAGGTATAAAGAATAAAAAGAAGCTGTTGAAGATGGGGAAAAATAAGGCACGTATCATGGGACTTTCCCAGAAATCAATTGTAGCGGAAACAAAAGCAGACAGTATATCTGACTGCCAGATATCAAGCCAGTTTATATAGAAAATACCCAGGATCCCAAGGCAGGTCAGGCTAATACCAAAAGCAATTGCAGGATATTTTAAACGTTTGGATAATATACTGCCTATCCAGGCACCTAAAACATTACCCAGCAAATAGATTGTAAGTACAGCTGCAAAAACATATGTTGGTCCTCCAAGCACAAAAACAATACTTCGCATCCACAGGAGTTCATACCCTATACTTATTAATCCACTGCAAAAAAAGGCTATCATCAAAATAAAGGAATTTGATGCAACTGTATTGTTACTGCTTGATTTAATATTTACCGGTTCAACGGGTTTTATCTTTACTTCAGAAGTAATATCATATGAACGTGACAACGTAAAACCACTGATGGCAACAAGCAGATTTATACCTGCTGCAATGTATATCGTCCCCATAACCCCTACAGTTCTTATTAAAATAAATCCTGCCAGAAAACACCCAAGGGCCGCACCAAGCATGTTTAATGCGTACAATCTTCCAACCAGCCGGCCTACGCGCTCATGTAATGATGTAACATATCTGCCCAGAAGCGGTAAAGTACTTCCCATCACCATGGCAGGAATCAACAGCAGTATAGCTGATACTATAACTTGCACAAGCAATAATATATGAGGGGAAGGATCATAACGTACATAAAACTGTTGATAAGCGCCATCCATAAGTCTTAAAAACCAGGGTAAAGACAGTGCTGCTATGGTTGCACATACTTCCAGAACAGAATATATAAGTAACCGTTTTTTTATCTGGTCTGCATATCTGCTCATAATTAACGAACCAAGCGCCAATCCTCCCATAAACACAGATACCACAATACTCGAAGCATATACAGTGTTCCCCAGTGTTAATTTTAAAAGCCTTACCCAGACAACCTCATCTATTAAAGAACAAATACCTGAAAAGAAATAAATAAGCACTATTAACTTCAAGGCAAGATTTACAGAGTTTTTTTGATTTGTTTCAACCGAGTTTTTAATCCTTTTCTGCTTTAACATATTCGTCTTCTGTTAAGTTTAATATAGAATACAGGGCATATCTAAATTGTCGAAAAATAGTTAAATAGATTTATATTTTATTTAAAAAATAATTTTTTTTTACAACGGGCAGGAAATAGATCAGATATTCAGGATGCTTTTGCAGATTTCAATTTCTTTGATATCTCCGGTGAATTTTTCTTTAGCATCTGATAGTTTAATTGCTGGTTTATAATCTTCAGATGGAAGGTTTTTTACATATGTCATTTTTATAACATTATTAAGCGGAGTAACACCGACATCATTAGTAAGGTATGTGCCGACTCCATAAACATCATGTATTCTTTTGTTCACATACTTTTTAATTTTTTCAATTTTCTTTAAATTCAGGGCATCACTATAAACTATTGTTTTAGATTGAGGGTTTATATTCATTGATTCATAATAATTTATAGCTTTGTCTGTAAACTGAATAGGATCACCACTGTCCCATCGTAAACCATCAAATACTCTGGCATGCCTGGCCGAAAATCTTTCAAAAAACACATCTGTTGTATATGTATCTGTCAGAGCAATACCTAAATCTCCCTTGTATACATCGACCCATGCATCAAGAGCCAGTTCATTGGCTTTTTTATATCCGTATTTAGCAGCATGGAACATAAACCATTCATGGGGATGGGTTCCAATCGGGGTTAAATTATTTTTCATGGCCAGATAAACGTTACTGGTTCCTTTAAGATATTCACCTGAATATATTTTTAAGACTTCAATTACTTTATCATGAACGTCAAATGAAAATCTTCGCCGGGTACCAAAATCTGAATACTCAGCCTGCAATTCCTTTAATTTTATAGCCTTTTCTTTTGCATTTTTTTCAGCATTAACAGGACGGTTATTATTCATCTTGTTGTACAGCTCGCTAATTATTGCTAATATGGGCACCTCCCATAATACCGTCCGGTACCAGTAACCTTCAATGTCAACCTTTAAATTACCGTCAGCAAGACTAATATTAACTTCACTGGGATCAAACCTGTATTCTTTTAATACATCTACATAGTCAGGATCGAAATAATAACATCTTTGTCTGATAAACCTCTCTGATTCTTTTGAAAGAGTAAGAAAAGACATTTCTTTTATTTCTTTGCGTAATTCAAGGTCAAAGCCATCGGGAAATTTAGTTTTTCCCCTGTTGATGTATTCGTATTTTACTATGGCATCAGGATATAATTTGTGAATAGCATTCTGAGTGGTAAATTTATATAAGTCGTTATCTGTTAAATCTTTAATTATCATTTCTTATTTCTTAAGATTTATGTCTGTGCTTCGCTTAAATACTATACCTGCATTTTCTGCTTCAGAATAAATGGCATCTGCAATATGATCCATACCGGGTACATTTGACATACAATCCTGTAACAGTGTAATTTTACCGGAAATATCACTATATTCCAGTAGTTGCTTAACTGTATTTGCAACACAATGACTTTTAGCTTCTCCTGCTATAAATATGCTGTTATACTTTCTCAGTGTGCCGAGTAAGGTGGTATTAAGCTGTGTTTCGGCACTCGTGTCAACAGGTATGTTTGCCCTGAGTACTCCGAAGTGTTCAGTTAAAGGATTTGTACCCTTAACTACTAATTCGTAATGTTTCCCCTGTCTTGCCCATTCAATTACCTGAGACATAATAACATCGGTAAAAGCAGCACCCCGGCTTCCCTGTATGCAATGTTCCGGCCATACTATATGGGGGAATTCCCTTTCTTTCCCAAGATTCCTTATATAGTCTTTAGCTTTTGACACTTCAAACCTGGGAATCCATATTTCATTTTCAATATCTTCTGTGGATATTTGGGTATAGGGTTCGGGATGATTTCCGTTCTTATCTTCCCAGAAGTAAGGATGAGAAATGTCAATAACCTGGTGATTGTCCTGGGTTAAAATTATATGGTCAATATAACTAATATTTTTCCTGATAAAGCTGGCTGTCCTCTCAACATCTTTTTCTGCCCCGGGAATATACAGTGATCCGTTAGGCATGCAGAAATCATTCTGCATATCAACTATCATTAATAAATTATTAAATTTCATAATATAAGAGTTTGTTTTATATATAAACACAAATTAACAAAAAACGTTGAACAAAAAACTGGGACAGCACCATTAAATAACCAAATAAATATCATCTGTCTTAATATCTTGTTGATAGATTTATTGAAGAAAATGATCCGGCCTTTTAATAAATTGATACTTTTGATTAAAGGACCAAATGTATTATGTTTTATGTAGCTGACCTGCATATACATTCTCATTATTCCCGTGCAACAAGTAAGGAATTAACCCTTGATAAATTATACCAGTGGGCTCAAATTAAAGGAATTAATGTTGTGGGGACAGGAGATTTTACGCATCCCCTTTGGTATAATGAGATAAAAGAGAAACTTATACCAGACGGTACAGGATTTTTTAAACTGAAGGAACCTCCCAAAACAGAAGCAGTACCAGGTATCAGGACAAGGTCTCTCGATGTACGGTTCTGCCTCAGCGCTGAAATAAGTTCAATTTATAAGTTTGATAATAAAGTAAGGAAGAATCATAATGTAATATTTGCAGCGGACCTGGATTCAGTATTAAAAATAAATGCAAGGCTGGCATCAATAGGAAATTTGCAATCTGACGGAAGGCCTATTTTAGGGCTGCCTTCAAGAGATTTGCTTGAAATTGTGCTGAAAACCTCAGATACTGCATATCTTATTCCTGCTCATGTCTGGACACCATGGTTCTCAACTCTCGGTTCCAAAGCCGGTTACGATAGTATTGATGAATGCTACAGGGACCTTACCGGGCACATATTTGCACTGGAAACAGGATTATCTTCCGACCCATCAATGAACTGGAGATTAAGTGAACTGGACCGCTACTCACTGGTATCAAACTCTGATGCCCATTCTCCTCAGAAACTTGGAAGAGAGGCAAATATCTTCGACACCGAACTGAGTTATTATGAAATGTTTAATGCACTAAAGACCAGAACCGGGTTTCTTGGCACTTATGAATTCTTTCCCGAGGAAGGGAAATATCATCTTGACGGGCACAGAAAATGCGGAATAGTCTCTGATCCTGAAACGACGAACCAGTATAACGGAATATGCCCGGTTTGTAAAAAACCCCTTACAATTGGGGTTTTACACAGGGTTGAACGGTTGGCAGACCGCAAAAAAGCAGAAAAACCTGAAAATTCACCCGGATTTCATTATTTGATACCATTACCTGAAATAATTTCTGAAATTAAGAACTCCGGGCCGGAAAGTAAAACTGTTCAGCATATGTACAGGCAGATAATCTCTGAATTTGGTAATGAGTTTACATTTTTAAGAGAAGTGCCTGTTGCTGACATACAAAAGAAATGCGGATTTGTGCTGGCCGAAGCTATTAGGCGGATGCGTGAGAACGAAGTTAAGCCCGTGCCCGGATATGACGGAGAATTTGGTACTATTAAAGTATTTAATGAAGGGGAACTTGAATCTTTACTGGGGCAGTCAAATTTGTTCGGTTATAAAACCGATAAAATGACCAGGAGAACAATAAAGCAATCAAACATCATAGCCAGTAATACAAATATTCCTGAAAAAGCATTGGAAACAGTTGAACTTAACCCGGAACAGGAATCAGCCAAAAATTATTTAAAAGGAGCTTTACTGGTAAAGGCGGGGCCGGGTACCGGTAAAACAGGAACACTTATACAATGGATAGCAAATCAGATTACCAGCAGCCAGGCAAAACCTGAACAAGTGCTGGCAGTAACATTTACAAACAAGGCAGCAGATGAAATGCAAAGCAGATTAAAAACTATCCTGGGTGATAAATCAAAAGGTGCAAGAACAGGTACTTTTCATTCCATATGTTATGGTATTCTGCAGGAAAGATATGCTGAAATGAATACAGTATATGATAATGAGGGCAGGGAAATCATTCTCAATATGTTATTACCTGAATTGAAAAATACCGAGATTAAGGAATTATCCAAATCACTGGCTAAATATTTTGAACTGGGGAATAATTCTGAAATTAGCAATATTAAATACATTGCAGGGCTGTACAGGGAATATAATAAAAAACATAATTCAATAGACCTGTCGGATATAATAAACCAAACAGTAGAGCTGTTAATTAATGAACCCGCATTTCTTGAAAAGGTCCGTGAACAATATTCAGTAATAGCAGTGGATGAATTCCAGGATATTAATCCTATGCAATACAGATTTATTAAATTACTGGCAAGTAATAAAGATATCCTTGCTATTGGTGATCCTGACCAGTCCATTTATAAATTCAGAGGTTCTGATGTGAACTTATTCTTTAAGTTCAGGGATGATTTTGCTGCAAGGGAGATTAATCTGGAAAGGAACTACAGATCTTCTGAAATGATATTAAAAGCTGCTGAAAATATAATCAGGAATAATACATTAAAAAGCAATTTAAGGCTCACAGCTAGCACAAACAACTGGAAAAAGATAAAAGTATTTAACGCAGATGATACAGCAGCTGAAACAAAATATATACTTGATGCAATAGACGGATATATCGGAGGAACTGAGAATTTATCTATAGGCACGAGCTCCTCCTCTGCCAGTTATTCTTTTTCAGATATTGCAGTCTTATTCAGGACTCACCATGTCGGCAAAGAATTAATGAGGGAACTTAAAAAAGCAGGCATTCCCTTGCACTATGGAGATGGTTCATCATACCTTGAAGTACTCCCCTTTAGTTTAATTTCTGATGTTCTGCGCCTTTTAATAAATAATGAGGATTTTGTGTCATTAAAGAAATTAATGGTAAACGGACTTGATTGGCAGGCGTCAGATGTTGATATGTTTATAAGTAATGTTTATTCCAAAGGTATAAACTGGACACAAAATAAAATTGAGTTTATCAACGGACAAAATTATGAGAGATTCACAGAATGGCAGATATTTTATAATTCATTAAAAAATAAATACAAGTCAGAAAATCTGGTAAATATTATTATGGCAATTTGCAGCTTCTTTTTACCTGATAATAAGCTGGATGATTTGTTAATACTTAAAAAGGAAGCTATACTCAGCATGGCCGGGGAAAGTGAAGATAATCCTGAAAAGTTCCTTCAAAAAATGACCCTGGGTAACTATTCTGATATTGGGCGCTTAAAATCCGAGGGAGTGCATCTTCTTACTTTTCATGCAGCAAAGGGACTGGAATTTCCTGTTGTTTTTGTTGCCGGTGCCGAAGAAAATATCACTCCTCTTAACAGCAGAGGAACAGATATTGAAGAAGAAAGGCGGTTGTTCTATGTGGCTTTAACAAGGGCTAAGGAAGAAGTCCATATTACTCATGTTAGAAAACGCAGGCTTTTTGGGCGACCAGATCTGATGGAGCCCTCACGTTTTATAAATGAAATCGGTCGGGAACTAACTGAAGTGGTAACTGATGAACCTAAAAGAAAAGCAGTTGTAAAAGAAAGACAGCTTAGCCTGTTTTAATATATTCATTTCTCCGGGTTGCACTTATTTAATTGCTTAATGCAGATAATCATTTCATGCGTCTATTGCTATTCTTCTCCGAATCTTTTAAGGTCATGTGAGTAGAAGGTCCATTCAGGTGTCTGAATAATCTCATCATTAGGATTTAGTTCATACCAGGGACTATTACTATTTTCAGGATTCTTTAAAACGTGGATTTCCTGGGCAGGCATATAACTTTGTGCCAGCATATAAATTTTTTTACCGGTAGCTTTATTAATTGCCAGATCAACAACTATTACAGCATGACCGGGTGATCCGCCCTGAATAAAGATGTCACCTGTTGAAATATCTCTGTATTCAATTTTTTTCAGCTCTTTTGATAAAGACAATGTTCCTGCATATGTATAAATAAGGTTCAGATAATCTTTAAAATCATCATATGTATTTGATGGTGCTTCAGTTTTTTTCCAGTATGTTCTGTTACCTTCAACAACCACCCTGTATCCCTGAATCCACTTTGAATAATCGACCCTGAATCCGTTAGTGAAATTGAAGTGTATCTTGTCATATTCCTGCATCTGATACAAATACTCTGCTTTTAGCCTGATAATTGCATCGGCACATTGATGCAAATCCCTGTCTCCAATGTCCATGTCAACCACTGCCATATGCACATCCTGATTTGATTTCAGGTTTCCATTATATAATCTTACTTCTGTATTGTATGGCTTAAGGGGTAATTTTCTGAGGTAACGGGAAATTGAATTTTCATCTGCTTCTGTTCTTTCATAACCTTCAGGCAAAAGAAATCTTTCCTCTATGGTTTTTCCGTTTTTGTTTATCAGCTTTAAAGATTGTCCACCTGAAATATTGTTATTTTTTTCACTAAGCTGGCTATCTGTTTGTCCGCAAGAGTATGATATCAAAATAAAACAACACAATGTTATTATGGTCAGTCTCATTATTATGAATTAATGAATTTTAACAAATATAATATAAGTTATTGTTCTATTGTTCTATTGCTCTATTGCTTTATTTACCCATCAAAGTCCCGCCTTCCAGGGGCCTCTGTACAACAGGCAGGTTTAGCATAGGTGGATTGCTGAATTGCAAAATAATCAAATAAACAAATAATTTAAAGGGCAGAGAGGTCACCTAATTAAAACTAAAGTTTTATTTTTATAAATATTTTAAAATTTTTAAAAATGAAAATTTTATATTTTGTTTTAATTTTTGGGATGCTTACAAATCTTTCAGCTCAGGAAAAAGTTGAGCTTCCGGCTCCGCAACCCCTGGAACAAATTGTCCACCATGAAAACTATTCATTATCTTACATTGAAGCCTATGAGCTTGCGTCATGGGTAGCATATGAGCTTACCAGGGAAGAAGCAAAATCAGAAATTGAATATAAAGAAAAATACAGGGATGATCCTGATGTTGAAACAGGATCGGCGACATCAAAAGATTATAAAAAGGCGGGTTACATTATGGGGCAGCTTGCATTTATAGAACACATGATGATGTCTGAAAATGCCGCAACTGAATCTTTTTATCTGTCTACTATTGTCCCCCATAAGTTATCATTTAATAAATATGTATGGAAAACACTGGGAAATATTATAAAAGCCTGGGCCTATGAATGCGGATCACTCTATGTTGTAAACGGACCGGTTCTGGCTGATGCTCCATTCGGAACTTTTGGCCCAAGTAAAGTAAGTATACCGGAAAGGTACTACAGCGTTGTGTTGGATCTGACAGACGAGAGAGGAATAGGATTTGTTATAAGAAACAGTATGTCATCTGCCTCTGTTAAGCAATATGCCATGTCTATTGATGAAGTTGAGAAAATTACCGGAATAGATTTTTTTCCATCATTACCTGATGAACAGGAAGAAAAAATTGAGAGTACTTTTGAACCTGAAAAGTGGAACTTTGAAATTCTGGAAGAATAGTCTTTGGTGATATCTTATTTTTTATTTTTTATCCACTCCCTTGCATTTACAAATGCCTCTATCCATGGTGAGATTTCATCATTTTTTCTTTCTACGGGATAGTGTGCCCAGTTCCACGGAAATGTTGATCTTTCGATATGTGGCATCATAGCAAGGTGTCTTCCGTCCTGCGAACACAGTCCGGCAGTATCAAATTGGGAGCCATTCGGATTCCCCGGGTAACCTGAATAACAATATTTTAAGGGTATGTGATACATGTTTTCCTCATAGGGAAAACTAAATCTGCCTTCGGTATGTGCCACCCAGATACCTAATCTTGAACCTGCCATTGACTTAAACATAACTGAATTATTTTCAGAAATGAAGACATTAAGAAAAGCTGATTCAAACTTTCCGGATTTATTAATCAACATTTTTGGTTTCCGGGAATGTTCCGGATTTACCAGGCCCAGTTCAATCATCAACTGGCAACCATTACAAACACCTAAGCTTAGAGTATCGCTGCGGCTATAAAAATTGTCCAGTGACTCTTTAGCTTTTGGATTATAAAGAAATGCTCCTGCCCAGCCTTTTGCGCTGCCGAGAACGTCTGAATTTGAAAATCCTCCTACAAATACTATCATATTTATGTCCTCCAGAGTCTCTCTCCCAGCTATAAGATCTGTCATATGAACATCTTTAACATCCATTCCTGAAAGGTACATTATATAAGCCATTTCACGATCTCCATTTACACCTTTCTCACGAATAATGGCTGCTTTTATTCGAGTGAATTTTCTTCGCTTAATGTTAATGCCATAATCAAGATATTTGCCTCTGAATTTTTCACAAAAACTAAACTCAAGCTTTTGATTTTTATAATTTGCAAATCGTTCAGCAGCTGACTCATTACCACACTGTTTTCTGTCAAGTAAATATGAAGTTTTAAACCAGATGTCCCTCAAATCGTTTATTGGAAAAGTATGTTCCCTGTCTGATTTTGAAATTGTAATTGTTCTGTTTCTTTCAGGTTTACCTATAATTTTAAAGTCAATTTTATTTTTCTTAAACAGGTCTTTTATATAATCAAAATCATTAACCTGAATTATTATACCGGGATTTTCACTGAACAGTATTTTTATCAGGTCTTTTTCATTAATAGAATTCAGATCAATATCCAGTCCGGTTTCCGGATCAGTAAAAGTCATTTCAAGAAGTGTGGTGATCATTCCTCCGGATGAAATATCATGCCCGGCAAGAATTTTTTCTTCATTTATTAGTCGTTGAATGGTGTTAAATACCTTGGCAAAGTATTTTGGGTTCTTAACCGTCGGGGCATATCTGCCTATTCTTTTGTTTATTTGTGCAAAACTGCTTCCCCCCAGTTTAAAGTTGTCTTTTGACAAATCAACATAAACAAGTAAAGAGTTATCGCAATGTTTAATTACAGGTTCAACAACCTTTCTTATGTCTGTAACTTCACCTGCAGCTGAGATTATAACAGTACCGGGTGAATAAACCATATCACCATCTTTGTATTTCTGTGTCATTGACAATGAGTCCTTTCCTGTAGGTATATTAATTCCCAGTGAAAAGGCAAAGTCACTTGCGGCCTTAACTCCCTCGTATAATCTTGAGTCTTCTCCTGTATTCTTACAGGGCCACATCCAGTTCGCACTTAGCGAAATACCTTTCAGCCCGTTTTCTATTGGTGCCCAGATAATATTTGTCAGGGATTCGGCAATCGATAAAACTGACCCATTACCTGCATTTATTAATCCGCTGACAGGGGCATGACCCAGTGCAGTGGCAACACCTCTAAATCCGGAATAATCCAGTGCGGCTACAGCAACATTATTTAATGGTAGCTGCACAGCTCCACAGGTTTGCTGTCTGGCAACCCTTCCCGTAACTGACCTGTCTACTTTATTGGTTAACCAGTCCTTGCACGCCACAGTTTCAATTTGCAGAACATTCTCAAGATAATCTAATAACCTGGACTGATCATATTCGATCCCATCAAACTCAAATTTTATTGTTATGTCCTGCATGATTGTTTTAGGAGGATTTCCAAACATATTTTCCAGTTGCAGGTCGAGGGGTTTTGATCCGTTTTTACTATTTATAAATGTGAATTGTTTATCTCCTGTCGTTTCTCCAATTATATACATTGGCGCTCTCTCTCTTTCAGCAATCCTGCTTATTAATTCTGTATCTTTCTCCTTTAAAATCAGGCCCATTCTTTCCTGTGACTCATTACCTATAATCTCTTTGTCAGAAAGAGTAGGATCACCAATTGGCAACTTATCCATATATATTTTCCCCCCGGTTTTTTCAACAAGCTCAGCCAGGCAATTAAGGTGACCCCCTGCCCCATGATCATGTATGGATATTATGGGATTTTCATCAGATTCTGCCAATGCTCTGATAGTATTGCAGACTCTTTTCTGCATTTCAGGATTGGAACGCTGTACTGCATTAAGTTCAATTGTATTATCATATTCTCCTGTTGCAACTGATGATACAGCACCTCCACCCATTCCTATACGGTAATTGTCTCCTCCCAGCATAATTATCTTATCACCTTTTTCAGGCATTTCTTTCACACTATCCTCAGCCTTTCCAAAGCCTATGCCACCAGCCAGCATAATAACTTTATCATAGCCATATTTCTTTTCATTTTCATAATGTTCAAAGGTAAGAACACTCCCGCATATGAGGGGCTGACCAAATTTATTCCCAAAATCGCTGGCCCCGTTTGAAGCTTTAATAAGAATTTCTTCAGGAGTCTGATAAAGCCATTTACGTGCTTTTAATACTTTTTCCCATGAACGGCCTCCATTAAGGCGGGGATATGCTGTCATGTAAACAGCTGTTCCTGCCAGGGGCAATGCTCCCTTCCCTCCTCCTATCCTGTCACGTATTTCTCCGCCGGTACCTGTTGCTGCACCATTAAATGGTTCAACAGTTGTAGGAAAGTTGTGAGTCTCGGCTTTTAAGGATATTACGGAATTAATATCTTTTACTACGAAATAATCAGGCTTGTACTGAGTCTCAGGAGCAAACTGCTCAATAGAAGGACCTCTTAAAAATGCACAGTTGTCTTTATATGCTGAAACTACTTTGTTAGGATTTGTTTTGGTTGTAAGCTTTATTAGATCAAAAAGTGAATATTCCTTCTCATTTCCATCAATAATAAATAAACCGTTAAAAATCTTATGGCGGCAGTGTTCAGAATTAACCTGAGAAAATCCAAAAATCTCACTGTCAGTTAACTCCCTTCCCAGGTTCTTACTTAAGTTTTCCAGGTATTTTATTTCTTCTGAACTTAGTGCAAGACCTTCCTGCTGGTTATATGCTGAAATATCATGTATTAATAAAACAGGGTCAGGTTCTTTATTTATTGTAAAAATATCCTGGTTTAGTCCGTTATATAATGCCTGCAGCATGGGATCAAAATATGCATCCCTGTTATTCACAGCATAAAATTCTTCAATTCTTTCTATTCCCCTTATTCCCATGTTCTGGGTTATTTCAACTGCGTTTGTGCTCCAGGGTGTTATCATTTCTTTTCTGGGCCCGATAAAATAACCATTAATAACATCTGCATTAATAATACTGGCATTACCAAAAAGCCATTGAAGTTTTTCTGTAATTTCCTGGCTGAACTTTATTGATACTTTTACAGCATAATATGCGTTTCCGGATGATTTAAAAAATTTTATCATCAATGTCTATTTATTTCGAATCCGCCGCAAAAGTAAGAAAACCATAATATTTTTATGATTTATTTGTTATATATTTTTAACTATGTTTTACACGAAGGAAAGTATAGTTTCCAATACTGAAAAGACAGGTTATTTATAAATAACTTCAACTATTGAAAGCAAAAAACTGTTAATTATTTATGCCTGTTAAAATAGTTGCATATTACAACAATTTTCAGGTAAAGGTTTGGAGGGAAGAGTAAAATGAACTTTAGTTCCTTTTCCAACTTCACTTTCGATCCATATTCTGCCACCATTCCTTTTGATAAAATCCCTGCAAATTATCAGTCCAAGTCCTGATTCCGTTTCTTTTTCAGTAAGTGATTTTATATTACTGGCCTCTGTCATTCGTACTGCTTTAATATCCTTTTTATTCATGCCTATGCCTGTATCCTTAATAATAACTTCAGTATTTTCACAGTTTTGTCTTGCACCTATTGAGATTTTACCATTTTTGCCGGTAAATTTTATAGCATTTGATATTAAGTTTCTGACTATGGTATTTACCATATTACTATCGGCATAAATAAATACTTCTTTCTTTATATTATTGGAAATACTCAGACTTTTTCTTGTTGCATAGTTTTTGAAGTAATTAATATGATAATCAGATATTTTTCTGAAATCAATTTTTCCAGGCTTAAATGTCAGAACATCTCTTTGTATTTTAGACCAGGCTGTCAGGTTTTCTAAAATTGTACAGCTACATTTTACAGAATCATCAATAATGTTGACCATTTCCTGAATCCTGGTTTTATTATAATGCTTAATCTCTTTTCTAAGCAATTCAGAGAATCCCATTATTGCATTAAATGGATTTTTTAGATCGTGAGCAGTGATTTTCAGGAATTTATCTTTCATTACACTCAACCTCATTAACTCCTGTGTTTGCTTTTTTAGAAGTTCTTCTGCATATATTCGTTCTAATTCTGCTCCTGCCCTGGATGCAAATATTGACAAAATGTAACGTGAATTTGGCTTTTCCTGCATAGGTTTATCATCCATCAACACCAGCATGCCCATTGGTTTTTCTTTGCAGTTATATATAGGAGCACCTATGAAACTTTCAATGCCCATTCCGGCAATCAGTTGATCCTCAGGGAACATTTCCTGCAGATTCTGAGGGTAAAATGTGATGTATCCTTTCATAACATTTGCACAGGGAGTTCCATTGTAATTGAAAACAAAATTATTACTAATAGCGTTATCTGACCAGAATTTTATTGTTTCAGCCCTATATTTTTCGTTGTCCAGTATTCTGGCAATATAGGAATATTTTGTTTCAAATGTATTTGCAAGAAGTTCTGTGAGCTTTCTTAGATAAAGTTCGCCAGTTAGTTTTGAAGTATTCTTTATAAGAGTAGCCAGC
>Ga0315545_1000389_pt1 | contig 47450 bp, 41 predicted proteins | sample SalMarSW160210MG_FD_203096 | JGI IMG/M metagenome (GOLD analysis project Ga0315545, IMG submission 203096) | Salt marsh sediment microbial communities from the Plum Island Ecosystem LTER, Massachusetts, United States - Salt Marsh Sediment SW1602-10 ...
CCGAAGTCCGGACCGATCCCCATCACTTCGCCGGTCGCCCGCATCTCGGGGCCGAGCACGGTGTCCTCTGCCGGGAACCGCTTCCACGGCAGCACCGCTTCCTTGACCGTCGTATACCCGCCTCCGGTGATCCGGGGGATCGCTCCGGCTGAGCGCAGCGAGGCGATGGACTCGCCCATCATCACCCGCGTCGCCACCTTGGCGAGGGGAATCCCGGTCGTCTTCGAGATGAACGGCACGGTGCGGGACGCCCGGGGATTCGCCTCGAGCATGTAGATCTCGTCGCCTCGCACCGCGTACTGGATGTTGAGAAGCCCCCGCACCTCGAGCCCACGGGCGATCCGCTCGGTATAGTCGCCGATGCGCTCGATCACATCGCCCGACAACGTCGGAGCCGGCACCACGCAAGCCGAGTCCCCCGAGTGCACCCCGGCCTGCTCCACATGCTCCATGATGCCGCCCAGGAGCATCTCGCTGCCATCGAACACCACATCGACGTCGACCTCGATGGCCGCCTCCAGGAAGCGGTCGATGAGCACGGGCGCATCCGATAGATCCACCTCGCCGCCGGGCACTGCCTCGTATAGCTCGTGCAGGTAGTCCGACAGCTCGTCGATCGTGTAGACGATCCGCATCGCCCGGCCGCCGAGCACGTACGACGGGCGCACCAGCGCCGGGAAGCCCACCGCGTCGGCGATCTCCTCGGCCTCGGTCACCGTGGTGGCGGTGCCATGGGCCGGCAGTGGGATCTCGAGACGCCGGCACAGAGCCGAGAAGCGATCCCGATCCTCGGCGGCGTCGATCGCGTCCGGGCTCGTCCCTGCGATGGTGACTCCGGCGGCCTCCAGGGACCGGGCCAGGCTGAGCGGGGTCTGCCCCCCGAGCTGCACGATCACCGCCAGCGGACGTTCGGCCTCCACCACCGCCAGGACGTCTTCGATGGTGAGCGGCTCGAAGTAGAGGCGTGCCGACGTGTCGTAGTCGGTCGAAACTGTCTCCGGGTTGCAGTTGATCATCACCGGCTCGTAGCCGGCGTCCTTCAGTGCGAACGACGCGTGCACACAGCAATAGTCGAACTCGATGCCCTGGCCAATACGATTGGGCCCCGACCCGAGCACGACCACGGTGCGATCACCCGCCGGAGGCGCCTCGTCCTCGTCCTCGTGGGCGCTGTAGAAGTACGGCGTCCTCGCCTCGAACTCGGCGGCACACGTGTCGACGGTCTTGAACGTCGTCGACACCCCCCACTCCTGCATCCGCCGTCGCATGTCCGTCACCGACCCTCCCCACAGGTGGGCGAGCTGGGCGGCGCTGTATCCCAGTCGCGCCGCCCGCCGGGCGAGGCCGGCATCCGGCGAGCCGCGCTCCAGCTCGAGCCGCATCTCCACCATCGTCGCCATCTGGTCGATGAACCACGGATCGATGGCGGTGATGTCGCTCAGCCGCTCCACGGATTCTCCCCTTCGCAACAGCTCCCCGAGTGCAAAGACACGATCAGGTGTCGGGGTGGCGATGCCGCCCAGCATCTCCCCTGTGTCACGCCCCAAGACCGACACTTCCCCGACATCGGCATTGAGTCCGCTCCGGCCCGTTTCGAGGCTCCTGAGGGCCTTCTGCAGGGCCTCAGGGAACGTACGGCCGATCGCCATGACCTCGCCCACGCTCTGCATGGAGGTGCCGAGAACCGGCGCCACCGACGCGAACTTGGCGAAATCGAACCTCGGGACCTTGACGACCACGTAGTCAAGAGCGGGCTCGAACGAGGCCGGCGTAGCCCCCGTGATGTCGTTGGCGATCTCGTCGAGGGTGTATCCCACCGCGAGCTTGGCGGCGATCTTGGCGATCGGGAATCCCGTCGCCTTGGAGGCCAGGGCAGAGGAACGGGACACCCGAGGGTTCATCTCGATGATGATGCGCCTCCCGGTCGCCGGATCGACGGCGAATTGCACGTTCGATCCTCCGGTGTCGACGCCGATGGCGCGCAGGCAGGCGATCGCCTCGTCCCGCATCGCCTGATACTCCCGATCCGAGAGTGTCATCGCCGGTGCCACGGTGATCGAATCGCCGGTGTGCACGCCCATCGGGTCGAGGTTCTCGATCGAGCAGATGACGACGGCATTGTCGGCGGCGTCGCGCATCACCTCCAGCTCAAACTCCTTCCACCCCACCACGGACTTCTCCACCAGCACCTCCCCCACCGGTGAGGCGTCGAGGCCGTATTCGACGATGGCGCGCAGCTCGCGCTCGTCGGCAGCGACCCCGGTGCCCCCGCCCCCCAGGATGAACGAAGGCCGGATCATCACCGGATACCCGATGCGCGTGGCCGCATCGAGCGCGGCGTCCATGTCATGCACGTACTCGGCCGCCGCGGTGGCGATGCCGATCGCCTCCATCGTCGCCTTGAAGCGCCCACGATCCTCGGCCGCCACGATGGCGTCCATCCCGGCACCGATCAGCTCCACCCCGTACTTCTCGAGGACGCCTCGCTCGGCGAGCGCCATCGTCACGTTGAGCGCCGTCTGCCCGCCGAGGGTGGGGAGCAGGGCATCGGGCCGCTCCTTCTCGATGATGGCCGAGACCACCTCCGGGGCAATCGGCTCGATGTAGGTGGCGTCGGCGAACTCAGGATCGGTCATGATCGTCGCCGGATTGGAGTTCACCAGCACCACCCGGTATCCCTCCTCACGGAGGACCTTCACCGCCTGGGTGCCGGAGTAGTCGAACTCGCATGCCTGGCCGATGATGATCGGCCCCGATCCGATGACCAGGATGGTCTCGATGTCGTCGCGCCGAGGCATCACCCCACCGCCATCAGATCGACAAAACGGTCGAAGTGGGAAGTCGCGTCGCTCGGCCCGGGCGCCGCCTCCGGGTGGTACTGGACCGAGAAGGCGGGGACATCCCGGCATTCGAACCCTTCGAGTGTGCCGTCGTTGAGGTTCTGGTGGGTCGCCACCACGACACCGAAGGGCCCTTCCACCGGCGGCGGGAGCAGCTCCGGTCCGGCAGGTTGCGTCGGCGGCGGCGCCACACGATGGGCCAAAGGCCAGAGGTCCACCGCGAACCCGTGGTTCTGAGAGGTGATCTCGATTGTCCCGTCGGCGAGACAGCGCACCGGATGATTGCCACCGTGATGGCCGAACGGGAGCTTGAAGGTCTCCGCCCCCAGTGCCAGCCCGAGCACCTGATGCCCGAGACAGATCCCGAAGATCGGAACTCTCCCCAGCAGAGCCCTCACCGCCTCAACCGGCTCGACGAGGGGCTCCGGATCCCCCGGGCCGTTGGAGAGGAAGACGCCCTGCGGCGATTCCGCCAGCACGGCGTCGGCCGATGTGGTCGCAGGCACCACCACCACCTCGAAGCCGCGGTGGGCGAGGTGGCGGAGAATGTCGCGCTTCAGCCCGAAATCGTAGGCGACGACCCTTCCCCGGGTCGGCCCTTCGGCATCGATCCGATACGGCCGGGCGGTCGTGACGAGACGGGTCAGGTCCTGGCCTTCCATGCGGGGCGCCGCCGCCGCCTTCTCCGCCAGCTCGGCCGGAGAGATCCCTGCGCCCATGGCGGCCGGTTGGGCTCCGTGATCACGGATGTGGCGGGTCAGCCGCCGGGTGTCCACCTCCGAGAGGACCACCACGCCGTGCCGGCGCAGGTAGGAGTCGAAGCCTTCCTCGGACCTCCAGCTGGAAGCTCGCGGGCTCATCGAGCGCACCACCAGACCAGTGCAATGGGGCGCCTCAGATTGGGAGTCTCCTGGGTTGGTCCCGTAGTTGCCGATGTGGGGAGCCGTCATCACCACGATCTGGCCGGCGTAGGACGGATCGGTCACGATCTCCTGGTACCCGGCCATGGCGGTGTTGAACACCACCTCGCCGGTCGCCACGCCTTCGGCGCCGACCGACACACCTCCAAAACGTTCCCCATCGGCGAGCACCAGCGTCCCGGCGTTCACCCAGCCGCTCCCGCTGGCGTCGCGGCTTCTCCGTCGCGCACCGTCAGCCGGCCCCGCAGCATCGTGTGGATCACCCGACCTCGCAGTTCCATTCCGAGGTAGGGTGAGTTCGGCGCCATTGACACCGTCCGGCTCGTGTCCGCCGCTTGGTTCGGGGCGAACACGACGATGTTTGCGTCCCTCCCGACCGCGAGCCGCCCGTGGTGCTCGAGTCCGACCAGATTCGCCGGAGTGCCCGAGAGAACCCGGAAGAACGCCTCGGGGTCGAGCCCGACCATGGTGTTCACCACCGCGCCGGCCCACTCCAAACCGATGACGCCAAAAGGCGCCTCCTCCCACGGCACGTCCTTCTCATGGGCGGCGTGCGGGGCGTGATCGGTCCCCACGACGTCGATGATCCCGTCCCGGAGGGCTTGGCGAATCGCCTCCACGTCCGAGAGCTCCCGCAACGGCGGCATCATCTTGTAGACCGGGTTGGCTTCCTCGACGTACGAGTGATCGAAGCAGAGATGGTGCGGTGTCGCCTCGGCGGTCACCGGGAGACCCTCGGCCTTCGCTGCCGCCACCAGCTCCACCGCGCCGGCGGTGGAGACGTGCTGCACGTGGTAGCGAGCCCCGGTGAGTCGCACCAGCGCGAAATCGCGGGCGATGATCATCTCTTCCGCCTCACGGGGAATCGTCGCCATCCCGAGTCGGGATGCCACCTCGCCCTCGTGAACCTGGCCACCGGCAGCAAGGCCGGCGTCCATACAATGCTCCGCGATCACACCGCCCCGCTCGGCGAGGTACTCCATCGCCCGCCGCAGCAGCCCGGCATCCGCCACCGAGTCGCCGTCGTCGGTGAACAGGCGAACCCCGGCGTCCCACAGCTCATCGAGGTGTGCGAGCTTCTGACCGCGGCGCCCGGCGGTGATGCACCCGGCCGACATCACATCCACCAACCCGACCTCGCGTCCCCGTTCCTGGACGTACCGCGCCAGATGACCGGCGTCGATGGCGGGTTCGGTGTTCGGCATGGCGACCACCGCGGTATATCCGCCGGCGGCCGCCGCCGCCGAACCGGACGCGATGTCCTCTTTCCACTCCTGGCCGGGCTCACGCAAATGGGTGTGCACGTCTACCAGCCCGGGACCCACCCAAGCGCCGTCACAGTCGATCACGTCGCCCGCCGGCTCGAGATTCGGGCCGATCTCCGCCACCACGTCGTCGCGAACCACGAGATCGTTGCGTCCCTCCAGGGCTCGCCCGTCCGCAACGATCACAGCGTTGCGCAGCGTCACCTCACTCATCGCGCTCACCCCCGAGCAGCTGGAACAGCGCCGCCATGCGCACCGCTACCCCGTTGGCCACCTGGTTGAGCACCAGGCATCTCGCATCATCGGCGACCTCGTGGTCGATCTCCACCCCGCGGATCATCGGACCGGGATGGAGCACAGCCGTGTCCGGCTTGAGGCGCGCAAGTCTTTGGCGGGTCATCCCGAAACGCTGGCGATACTCCTGCACCGATGGGAACACCGATGCTCCACCCCGCTCCGACTGGACTCGGAGCAGGTAGATCGCATCCAGCTCCGTGAGGACGTCATCGAGCTCGCGCGCCACCTCCACCGGCCACCCGGTCAGATCCGGAGGCAGCAACGTCGGCGGCGCCACCAGGGTGACCTCGGCCCCCAGCGTGGAGAAAGCGAACACGTCGGAACGCGCCACCCGGGAATGGCGGATGTCGCCGACGATGCCGATGCGTAGTCCGTCGAGACTCCCGAAACGCTGCCGCAGCGTCAGCGCATCCAGCAGCGCCTGGGTCGGGTGCTGATGGGCACCGTCCCCTCCGTTGATCACCGGGAGGTGGGTCCACTCTGCAACCCGCCATGGGGCACCGGTGGAGGTGTGGCGCACCACCATGAGATCGGCCCCCATGGCCTGGATGGTCAGCACGGTGTCCTTGAGGCTCTCCCCCTTCTTCAGCGATGAGGTTCCCGGCGCAAACGACAGCGTGTCCGCCGACAGCGCCCTGGCGGCCCGCTCGAACGAGAGACGGGTACGCGTCGATGGCTCGAAGAACATGGTGGCGACCGTCTTGCCGCGCAGTGCGGGCACCTTGGGAATCGGGCGGCGGAGCACCTCGGCGAACTCCTCCCCATCGTCGAGCAGGCTCTCCAGCGTCGCCCGGTCGAGCCCCTCGGTCGACAGCAGATCTCTCATCGACCCTCTCCTTCCGCTTCAACCGGCGGCCGGTCTTCGATCCACACACCCTCTGCCCCGTCGATCTCGTCGATCTTCACCATCACTCGCTCGTCGAGCGACGTCGGCATGTTCTTCCCCACGTAGTCGGCCCTGATCGGCAGCTCCCGATGCCCCCGATCGACGAGCACCGCCAGTTGGACGCGGCGTGCCCGCCCGATGTCGGCAAGGGCATCGAGCGCAGCCCGGATGGTGCGCCCCGTGTACAGGACGTCGTCGACCAGCACCACGGTGCGGCCGTCGAGCGATACCGGAATCTCGGTCGGCCCCAGCGGCGTCGTCGGCCGCTGATCGAGGTCATCCCGATACATGCCGATGTCGAGTGTCCCCACCTCGACCCCGGTCTCTTCGATGTCGGCGAGGTACCTGCCCAGCCGAACGGCGAGTGGCGCTCCACGGGTGTGGATCCCCAGCAGCACGAGATCCTCGGCGCCTCGATTGCGTTCGAGGATCTCGTAGGCGATGCGGCGCAGAGCCCGTTCAACGTCGTCCCCCGTCATGACGGCGCGCATCAGCCTGCTCCAAGAATCACGGGAGATGCGGCGTCTCGCGCCGCGGACCGGGACGCGCCTTTCGGCGTCTTCATCGGTGCTCCTTCCTTTCCGGCCTCACGGAACCGGGCTTAAAGGTTGGCTCAACGGACCATAGCACCAACTCCTCCAACCCTTACGATGCTCGCCCCCGAACGCGAAAACTCGACCTGGCCCGTTCTCGGGCGAAGGCGCCCTCAGCCCCGGAGCGGCCTTCCCCACCCAGTGAACTGCCCGCGACCAGGTCAGCTCTCCGCCGGACTCCCGCGTTCCTCCGCGAGCTTGGCGATCACGCCGTTGACGAACGAGCCGCTCCGCTCGGTCGAGTACTCCTTGGCGAGAATGACCGCCTCGGAGGCGATCACGCCCACCGGGGTATTGGTGTAGCGCAGTTCGTACAACGCGAGGCGAAGAAGGTTGCGATCCACCGCCGGCATGCGCTCGAGGCGCCAGCCGGTGGCCGCGGCGCCGATCGCAGTGTCCAGCTCCTCGAGGTGTTTCCATACCCCGGTCACCATCCGGGCCGCCCGCGCCGTCAAGTCCGCGAGGTCGGGAGCGTCGCGGCGCTGCGCTTCGGCGGCGTAGAGCGCACCGAGCGCCTGCTGACGAGGATTCCCCCGGATCACGACACCCGCGTGATGTAGTCCCCGGTCCGGGTGTCCACCTTGACCACGTCACCCTCCTCGACGAACAGCGGAGCCTGGATGACGAGGCCGGTCCCCATGGTCACCGGCTTGGTGGCACCGGAGACCCGGTCGCCTTTGACACCCGGCTCGGCGTGAGTGACTTCCAGCTCCACCGAGGCGGGAAGCTCGACACCGACGGGCTGACCCTCGAACAGGTTGAGTTGCACAGTCATGCCTTCCACCAGGTAATCGGCAGCATCACCGACCAGGTCCGTCGCTACCGCCATCTGCTCGAACGTGTCGCTGTTCATGCAATGGAATCCCATGTCGTCCCTGAAGAGAAACTGGAAGTCTTGCCGATTGATCACAGCGCGCGGGACGTTCTCGCCGGCGCGGAAGGTGCGATCGAGCACTGCGCCGGTCTCCACGTTCTTGAGCTTCATCCGCACGAAGGCCTTGCCCTTGCCAGGCTTGACATGCTGATAGTCCACGACCGAAAAAAGCCCTTCCGGGAGATTCAGAGCCATGCCCGGTTTGACGTCGTTGGTCGAGATCATGCGTGTCGCAGCTCCTTGCTCGAACTCGTGAGGACCTCGTGGCCGCTCTCGGTGACGAGGACCATGTCCTCGATGCGCACCCCGAGCCTGCCGGGCAGATACACCCCAGGCTCGACGGTGACAACGTGGCCCGGCTCCAGCACGTCCTCGGAGCCACGCCGCAGCCATGGCTCTTCGTGGATGTCCAGCCCGACACCGTGGCCCGTCGAATGGGTGAAGTACTCGGCGTAGCCGTGGTTCTCGAGCACCTTCCGGCACACCGCGTCAACATCCCCCGCGACGACCCCGGGGCTCACCGCGGCGATGCCTGCCTCGTTCGCCTCCTGCACCGCCCGGTGGACACGATCCAGTTCCGGGTCGGCCGCCTCGCTCGTGTGCACGGTCCTGGACATGTCGGAGTGGTACCCGGCCACGGTGCAGCCGTAGTCCAGCAGCAGGACACCCGGTCCCACCTGGTCGGCTCCCGTTTCGTGATGGGGCCGAGACGCGTTGGCGCCCGCGGCGACGATTGGCCCCCATCCGGCCCGCTCGCCGCCTGCTTCCCTCATCGCCATCACCAGCCTCTCGGCGAGGTTCTCTTCAGTCGTCGAGGTCTCCAGCAGGTCGGAGAGAAGGGCGAAGGCGTCGTCTCCGGCGGCGGCGGCCCGCCGCAGCGCCTCGATCTCCTCGGAGTCCTTGCACCGCCGGTACCGCTCTACGATCCCGGTGCTGGCGATCAGCTCGGCAGAGGTCTCGTGGCGCAGTCTGTCCACGAAATCCCAGGTCACGTGGGCGGCCTCGAGCTGTACTTCGGCCTCGCTCGACATGGCCTGGGACAGCGTTTCGTGCAGACCGGAGGTGGAGACCACCAGCTTCGTGTCGGGAAGTCCGGAAACTAGCTCCTCGGCCGTCTCGCTGTAGCGTCCATCCGTGAAGAACGTGCAACCCGACGGGGTCGCCAGCAAGGACGCGCTGCTTCCCGTGAAGCCGGTCAGATACCGAATGTTCCTGAGATCAGTGACGAGCAACGGCTGCTCGAGGTCCCGCGTCAGGCTGCGGATGCGGCGGCTGTAGTCCATCGGCTCCTCTGTCATCTTCGGCCGGCACTCAGACGATCGCGACGGCCTCGAGCGCAGTATCCACGCTAGCGGCGTCGACGGGCCGAACCACCGCCTCGCCGATGCGCTCCAGCAGCACCATGCGCAGGCCCTGGTCGTCTCTCTTCTTGTCGAGCATCATCAGACGCCGGATCTCGGTCGCGTCGACCAGTGGCGCCGCGACCGGAAGGCCGATCTGCTCGATCACCCGCTGCTGCCGCTCTCCTTCTCCGAAACCGACCAGCTCGGCGGCGACCGCCGCCGCCGCCACCATGCCGATCGCCACCGCGTGCCCGTGGGAGATCCCGGTGGCGGTCTCGATCGCATGACCCACGGTGTGCCCGTAGTTGAGCACCGCCCGTCGTCCCTGTTCGGTGAAGTCCTCCGAGACCACTGCCGCCTTGACGCGCACGGCCCGGGTGACCACCTCATCCAGCGGCGCATCGAGCCCGAACCGCTCATAGAGAGCCACCAGGTCCGGGTCTGCGATCAGCCCGGCCTTGAGTGCCTCGGCCGCACCCTCTCGAATCAGCTCGACGGGGAGGTCCCTGAGCAGATCGGGATCGATGACGACTCGGGCCGGATGACGAAACGCCCCGGCCAGGTTCTTGCCGCCCACGTTGACGGCCGTCTTCCCTCCGATGGCGGCATCGACCGCGCCCAGCAAGGTCGTCGGAACCATCGTCGCCTCCACCCCCCGCAGGTAGGTGGCGGCCACGAAGCCCGCCAGGTCGGTGACGGCTCCCCCGCCGACACCGACCACCGTGTCATGTCGCGTGAACTCGAGATCGTTGAGCCAGAGATAACAGTCGCCGGCAACCGACAGCGTCTTCGCCTCCTCGCGATCGGGCAGAATCCTGATGGAGACCGTGTACCCCTCCGCGCGCAGCGTCCGCGCGACGCGGCGGGCATGATGAGCCGGTGGCGGCTGGGTGAGGATGGCGACCCGCCGCCGCCGGGCCGACGCCGGCAAGAGCGTGTCCGCCCGTGCCAAGGCGTCGCCCTCCACACGGATCTCGGAGACCGGCGTAGAACCTTCGGAGATCAGGATCGGATCCACAGCGCCTCGATCTCGGTTGCCACATCCTCGGGCGTGCGCCCGGCGGTGTCGATCACGAAGTTCGCCGCGTCCCGGTAACGATCCGACCTGGCGTCGAGCAGCTCGCCGAGACGCCCCGCAGCCTCGCCGTCGGCCAGCAACGGGCGCTCGGCGTCGGCGCCCACCCGCCGGCTCAGCTCCTCCGCCGGAGCTCTGAGCCAGGCGACGACACCCCCGGAGCGCATCGCCGTCACGTTGCGTCTGTCGAGCACCACTCCGCCCCCGGTGGCCACAACGCCGGGAGGGTACCCCGCTACCCGTTGCACCGCGGCGGCCTCCATCTCTCGGAACGCCGGCTCGCCTTGCTCCTTCCACAGACACGCGATCGGGCAGCCGGCTTCCGCCTCCACGTCCTCATCCGTGTCGTAGAACGGCACTTCGAGCCGCCAGGACATCACTCGGCCCACCGAGGTCTTCCCGGCGCCCATCATCCCGATCAGCCAGAGATGCCCGCTCATCACACTCAGAAGGAGGCGATGCGGCTGCGGTATGCTTCGAGTGCTCCCCGCATGTCGCTCATGGTGTCGCCGCCGAATTTCCGCTGCGCCTCTTGGGCGAGCACGATCGCGACCATCTGCTCAGCCGCCACACCCGCGGCCGGCACCGCGCACACGTCACTCCGTTCCCGGAACGCCTTGTCGGCTTCCTTGGTGTTGACATCGACGGTGTCGAGCGGGCGCATGACCGTTGAGATGGGCTTCATGGCGGCTCGCACCCGGAGGAGACCTCCCATACTGATCCCGCCCTCGGTCCCGCCGGCCCGTCCGGTGTGGCGAACGAACTCTCCCGCTTCGTAGTAGATCTCATCGTGGGCAATCGAGCCCCGCTTCTCCGCCACTGCGAAGCCGTCGCCGATCTCGACGCCCTTGATCCCTTGGATCGACATGAGCGCCTCGGCGAGCCGAGCGTCCAGACGCCGATCGTGGTGCGCGTGGCTCCCCAGGCCGACAGGCACCCCGTAGGCCAGTACCTCGACGACCCCGCCGAGCGTGTCACGGTCCTCTTTTGCAGCCTCGATCTCGGCCACCATCGCGTCGGCGTACGTCGAATCCAAGACCCGTACCGACGACGCGTCGATCGCGGCGAGATCGTCTGGCCTGGGGAGACGCTCGGACTTCGCCACGACCGATCCGATGCGTACCACGTGGCTGAGCACCGACATGTCGAGGATGGCCAGGAGTTGCTTGGCCAGATAGCCGACCACGGTGAGGGCCGCGGTCTCCCGAGCCGAGGCGCGTTCGAGGATGTCCCTGGCGTCGTGGCTGTCGTACTTCAGCATCCCGCAGAGGTCGGCGTGGCCAGGACGGGGGGTGCTCAGCTCACGGTGGGATCGTCCCGGCGCCGGCGACATCTCCTCAGCCCACTTTGCCCATTCGGTGTTTCGAATGACCACCGCGACGGGGCTTCCCAGCGTCCGGCCGAAACGCACCCCGCCAAGGATCTCCACCTCGTCCCGTTCCACCAGCATGCGCCGGCCGCGACCGTAGCCGAGCCGGCGCCGCGCCAACTCGGCGCCGATGCCGTCTCGCGACACGTCCAGCCCGGCGGGCAAGCCTTCGACGACGGCCACCAGGCCCGGCCCGTGTGATTCGCCTGCGGTGAGAAATCGCAACATGGCGACTGATGGTACCCGCCGCCGCCGCCCCTGCCCGCCACTATGCCACAACAGGGGGAAGGCCGGTTGCCCGGCCCTCCACCCCAAGGGGCTCCGCATCCAGCGGAGTTCTGAAATATCCGGCGCTATTTGAGGATCTGCTGGCCGATGCTGAGCTCGAATGCACTGTCGCCGAAGGTGAAGACGCCCTTCGTCGTGGTCAAGCTGATGACCTTGTAGGACACGGCGAACGTATCCCCAACGCCGACGTCGTAGCTCACCGTGCCGACCACGACAGTGGCGCGCAGCACGCCGCTGACTTCGCGTATCGCCTTGAGAGTGATCGTTGTCGCCGTCGGCGCGAAGCCGTCGCCGTCGGCGGGCTCCTCGCCACCGGGAACCCCCCCGATGCCGGGAATGTCGCCCGTGGTGGATCCCTCGGTGATCAGGGGGCGGAAGGGGTCACGCGGCTGGGAGATCTGGAAAGACGCCGAAAGCGGTGCGGATTCTGTCGCCTCGAGCGCCTCAGTGGCGGCGCGAGGTCGCTCAGGGCCGTCGTCCGGCCGCCCGGGCTGGGCGGCCAGGACCCCTGAGGTGATGACGATCCAGGCGGCCACCGTTCCGGCGACGACCAGTCCCAGGGCGATGAACCCCGCCGCCAAGCCGCGCAATCGTGGCCATCTCATTGGGTCGACTCCTCGCCGCTCTCGATCTCGGCCGATCCACCGTCGGCAGGCACCGAACTAGTGTCGGGAACGTCCGCCGCGCTGCGCGTGAAGATCCTCATAGCTATCTGGACCGCGAGCACGTCGGGCTCGGGACGAAGGCGCGGTTCGGCGATCGTCGTCGTGGTGGTCGTGGTGCCGTCCTCCTCCGGCTCCTCGGGCGGCTGCTCCGGCTCCTCGGCCTCTTGCCCGGGACTGAGGCCGATCGAATCGACCCGTACCAGCCGGTCCATCGCCTCCAGGCCGTACAGGAAGCCGAGCACCTCGAAGTACTGGCCTTGCGCGGAGACGGTCACCGTCACCGCGTAGGCCTCGAGCCCGACCTGGCCTGCGGCCGTGAACTCGATCGGCGTCGGCCGGGAGAGGGCGAACGAGAAGATGTCGACCCCGGTGCTCTCGGCGAGGAAGGTGAGGTCCTCGATGAAGACGTCTGCCTGTGGCTGAACCGGGACCGCGGTCTCCATCTCGCCGATGGCGAACCGGTAGGAGATCTCCGTGTCGATGATGTCGGAGAGCTGAGCGATCTGGGTGCGGATCGTCGCCTCTCGAAGCTGGGCCATCTCCAGCTCTTCACGGGCGTCGGCGGCCGAGGACCGTTCCGGCGACATCAGGAACATCCACCACACCACGGTTCCCACCAAGAGCCCTCCGACGAGCAGCCAGATGGTGGAGCGCTTCATCTCCCCACCTCCGGAATGCGCTCGGCGAGACGATCGGTGAGCGCTGACTCCGTCAGCGAGGTCTGCGACTCGAAGACGACCACCGGGATGTCGCTGATCTCCTCGCCTGCCACGGTCGATACCCAGGTGCCCGCCACCGAGGGGAAGCGGTCGGAGTCCAGCGCCCGCAACCACGCAGCCACGTCTCCGAAGTCGAATCCGGTGCCGCTCACCTGAATGGTCCCGTGCGCCGGCGTGGTCGGGTCGTTGTCGACCCTTCCCTGGAAACTGGCGAGCCATATCCGATCGGGGATCATCCGCCCCAGGTCATTGAGTATCCGTCCCCACGACACGTCGGAGACCAGCAGCGCCGACAGGAGCGCACTGTTCTGGTCGTAACGATCCACCAGCTCGTCGGCGCCCTGCATCTCGGCCCGCTGCGCCTCCAGGTTGGAGTTGACGGCGAGCTGGGCGTCGACGTCGTGGCGAATGTCGGCGGTGTCGCGCCGGGCGATGATGAAGACGAGTCCGAGCAGTACGAGGTAAAGCAGGCCGATGAGGGCGAGCCGGACGAACCGCCGCCGGCCGGCGCTGCGCTCGAAGGCCTCGGGCGGGAGAAGGTTGATGGGCCGCATCAGACCTCCCCCCACAGCGCCAGTCCGAGGGCCGTTGGTAGCACCGGCTGGGCTTCGAGCATCTCATCCTCGTCGAGCTCCACCCGGCCCACCTCGACGATGTCGAGAATCCTCGCCGGCTCGACCTGTACGCCCATGAGCCGAGCCATACGATTCGCGAGGTGCGGGAGCCGGGCGCCGTTGCCCGCCACCACCAGCCGCTCGAGAGTGGTGCCGGCGGATTGGGAGAGGAAGAAGTCGATCGAGTCGCGGATGTCATCGATCAACTCGTCGGCCTCCAGGGTGAGCAGGCGCTGCGCCGCTGCATCCGGGTCGCTCTCAGCCGGAGTGCCTTCGGCGCGTACCCCGAGTCGAGCCTTGAGGTCGGCGGCGTCGTCAACGTCCATTTCCAGGCCGTTGACGAGCACCGACGTGAAATCTTCTCCGCCGCGCGGCAAGAGGCGCACGAACCGCGCCGTCCCGGCGCGAGTGATTGCAACCTGGGTCACCGAAGCCCCGATGTCGACCAGCGCTTGGAGCGGGCTTCCCACGCTCGCCTCGATGCCGAAGATCGCCCGCACCAGGCCGAAGGGCTGGAGATCGATCGCCGTCGGCGTGAGATTGGCTCCTGCGAGCACGCGCATCATCGAGTCGACGATCTCCCGGTACACCGCGATCACGAGAATCGACTGCATGGGGTCGCCGTCGGCCGTCATGAACTCCTCGAGGGGGACGTAGTCGAGCACCGCGTCCTCGACGGCGAGCGGAATCGAATCCTGCACCTGATAGGGCAGCGCCTCCGCCAACTCCTCGGCGCCGAGGTTCGGCACGTCGACCTGGCGAACGACGAGCCGCTGGCTGGCGAGGCCGACCACGATCCGCCGCTTGGGGAGCTTGGAGCGCCGCCACAGAGCGGCGATGGCTTCCGACACCGCCCCTTCGTCGATCACCTCGCCGGCGGTGACGGCCCCGGGTGGCAGCGGCATCTCGGCAAACCGGCGCAGTACCCAGCGATTCTTGCCGGAATCGAGAACCGCGGCCCGCACGGCACTACCGCCGATATCAAGGCCAACCGTTACGGCCATGCATTCTCCGCTCGACTGTGGAGCCCCTCGAAGGATGAAATTACAGCGCTGTCATTCCATCCACGTTTTGATCGTAGCGCCTTTGCATGAAGGAGCCAACGACAGGCTACCTGCTGCCGTCGTCACCAGGCCTACGCAGCGGCGACATCGAGGGAATGCCTAGCCCAAGTACCAGTCGAGGATCTGCTCCCCGAATGCGATCGTCACGTAGGCGCCGGCCACGAGGTAGGGACCGAAGGGAATCGTGTCCTGTCTCCCCTTCCTCCGCATGAGGAGGAGAACCGCCGAGACCAACCCACCGAGCAGGATCGCGATGAACGCCCCGAGGAGAACGTGCTCCCACGCCTGGTAGCCCAGGAACAGCCCGAGCAGCAGCGCCAGCTTGACGTCGCCCATGCCCAGGCCGCCCCGGGGCGCGATCAGCGCCAGCAGCAGCAACCCGACGAAGTACCCGGCCGCGCCGGCGACTCCCCGCAGCCACCATCCCGGTGTGCCTTCGGCGATCGCCCCCGCGAGCAGGGCGGCTGCGGCGACCCCCGATCCGGGGAAGAGCACCCGATTGGGGATCAGCTTGTGGTCGATGTCGATGAGGGCCAGCGCCAGGGTCACCGTGACGAACACCCAGTACGCCGGTATCACCCACACCGCTCCCAGCACGAGCACGGTGGCTATGAACAGCAGAGCCGTGCCCAGCTCCACCAGCGGGTACCGGATAGAGATGCGCCCCCCACAATTGCGGCATCTCCCCCGCAGCAACGCCCATGACAGCACCGGGACCAGGTCACGGCGCAGAATCGCATGCTCGCACTGAGGGCAGTGTGACGGCGGACGGAGAAGAGAAGCCCGCTGCGGGACACGGTACGCCACCACGTTGACGAACGAGCCGGCGGCGAGCCCGAGCAGGGCCCCCAGAATGACGAGTGATACGGTCATGGTGCCTCCCGATGCCGCAGGCTAGAGAAGCACCCGAGCGGGTCGCGGCATTGTGGCGAACGCGTACGAGGGGACGGACTCCGTGTCCGTCCCCTCGTTCGTGAGCACGAAGCTCTTACAAAACCTCCTACCAGCCTGTTTCGCTCCAGTCGACGCTCGCCTGCACCGGCGGGATCGCCGGGGCGGCGGCGCTCGGGCACGTGATGGCGTCGCCCGATCCGTAGAAGGTGCCTTCGGTGCCGTTCTCGTAGACCATGAACGTCGACCCGGAGTCGCTCGCCTGGGAGAGGCACACCTGATCAGACGTGGCCGCGGCATACTCCACGTACACCGTGTCCGTGCTCAAGGCGGCGCCGGTTACCACCGTGGGCTCCCACGCCTTCAGCTCGGCTTCGACGTCCGTGAACGCGTTGGTTGCCGTGAAGACCGCCTTCTCGGCCAGCAACGCGTTACGCAGATCGCTCTGCGCGGCGCGATCTTGGGCTTGATGACGGAATCCGAGGAAGGAGGGAATGGCGATGGCCACTAGCACTGCCATAATCAGCACCACCACCATGAGCTCGATGAGCGTGAATCCCTCTTCCTTGCTGAGACGCTCTCGCATCCATCGCATAGGAATGGACCTTTCTCTCAAGGGGTCGGATCTCGACCCTCTTCCCAATGGTTATCGGCGGGTACCGCACACCGATTGAGCCACTTTCCGTTGACCGTCGCATACGGCAAGTGGCGTCGTGGCGCCGGCCCGTCCCTCAGAGCGGCGAGATCGTGACAGGTGTCGGGGTGACCTTCTTCCCCGCCGGAGCGTCGGGGAAGCCGGTGGCGCTCCAGGCGACCCTGACCTGCTTGGGTGGCAGGGTCGGGGCGGCGGCGCTCGGGCACGTGATCGTGGTGCCCGAGCCGGCGGCGGCATAGAACGTGCCGCCGGTGCCGTTCTCGTAGATCATGAACGTCGACCCGGAGTCGCTCTTCTGGGAGAGGCACACCTGATCAGACGTCGCCGCCGCGAACTGCACGTACACCGCGTCCGTGCTCAAGGCCGCCGCGGTCACCACCGTGGGTTCCCACGCCTTCAGGTCGGCCTCGACGCCCGTGAACGAGCTGTCATTGGTGTAGACGGCCTTCTCGGCCAGCAACGCGTTCCGCAGATCGCTCTGCGCGGCGCGATCTTGGGCCTGATGACGGAATCCGAGGAAGGACGGAATGGCGATGGCCACCAGCACTGCCATGATCAGCACCACCACCATGAACTCGATGAGCGTGAATCCCTCTTCCTTGCTGAGACGCTCCCGCATCCATCGCATAGGAAAGGACCTTTCTCTCGCCGGGTCGCACATCGACCCCTCACCAACCGTTATCGGCTCCGGATGCCTCCGCGGTTGAGCCCATTTGACCGCGACGGGCCTGTTCAGCCGTTGACGAGCTGGGCGAGGTTGAAAATCGGCAGGTAGAGCGAGATGAGGATCCCTCCCACGGCGCCCCCCATGACCACGATCAACAAGGGCTCGATGAGGCTGGTGAGGGCGTTGACGGTGTCGTCGACCTCGCGGTCGTAGAAGTCGGACACCTTGGCGAGCATGTCGTCGAGCGCTCCCGTCTCCTCCCCCACCGTCATCATCTGCACCACCATCGGGGGGAACACCTTGTGGCGGCTCAGCGGTTCCGCCAGCGACTCGCCCGCGCGCACCGCTTCCTTCACGTCCACCAGGGCGTTCGTCACCACCTGGTTGCCGGCTGTGTCGCCGACGATGTCGATCGCTTGCAGGATCGGCACGCCGGTTCCGCTCAGGACCGCCATCGTGCGCGAGAAGCGGCTCATCGCCGTCTTGTGCGCCAGGCGCCCGAAGACCGGAATCCGCAGCTTGAGGCGGTCGAGGGCGAGCCTCCCGGCCTCGGTGCTGCGCCAGCGCCGCAGCCCCCACACCGCGGCCACGATCAGGCCCACGATCACGAACCACCAGCGTGTCACCGTCGAAGAGACGGAGACGAGCATCCGCGTCGGCAGCGGGAGCACCGCTTCCTCATCGATCTCGGTGTACATGTTGGCGAAGATCGGCACCACGAACATGATCATCGCCGCCGTCACTCCGGTGATGAGGATGGCGATCACGGTTGGATAGGCCATCGCCGATCGAACCTTGGAACGGAGGTTGAGGTTGGCCTCGAGCATCCCGGCCAGGCGATTGAGCGTCTCGTCGAGCACCCCACCCACTTCGCCGGCGCGGACCATCGCCACGTAGAGCTCGTTGAACGCCTTGGGATGCTTCTCCATCGCAAACGACAGGCTGGCGCCCTCGCGGACATCGGAGCGCACCTCTCTGAGGATCTCCGCGAGCGCCGGGCTCGAGGTCTGCTCGACGAGCACCCCGAGGGCTCTGATGAGCGACAGCCCCGAGTTGATCATGGTGGCGAACTGCCTGCTGAAGATGACGACGTCACGGGGCTTCAGTCGATTGCCGAGGACGGGGATCTTGATCTCGCGTTGCAGCAAGCTGGTCGATTTCGCCTCGACGTGGATCGGTGTCAGTCCTTGTTCACGGAGCATCTCGGCCACCCTCGCCGGAGAGCTGGCGTCGATCTCGCCCGAGACGATCATCCCCGTCTTGTCCCGGACGCGATAGCGGTAGGTGGAACTGACCTCGGTGGCGCTCATCGTGCCCGCCTCTTTGTCAGGCTCTCGAAGCCCTCGGGATCGTGGGCATGCTCGTAGGCGACCTCGTAGGCGACCTTACCCGTCCTGACGAGCCGGGCCAGAGAGTCGTCCATCGTCTCCATCCCAAACTTGCCGCCCGATTGCATCGCAGTCGTGATCTGATGGACCTTCCCCTCCCGGATCAGGTTGCGAATCGCCGGGGTCGCCACCATCACTTCCACCGCCGCCGCCCGTCCGGTGCCGTCGGCGCGCGGCAACAGCTGCTGGGATACCACCGCCTGCAGCGAGTTGGCGAGTTGGACCCGGACCTGGCGCTGCTGTTGGGATGGGAACACGTCGATCATGCGCTCCACCGACTGGGGGGCATCCTGCGTGTGGAGAGTCGCCAGGATGAAGTGGCCGGTCTCGGCGGCGGTGATCGCGGTCGAGATCGTCTCCAAGTCTCGCATCTCGCCGACCTGAATGACGTCGGGATCCTGCCGGAGCGCATGACGTAACGCAATCGAGAACGACCGGGTATCGCTGCCGATCTCTCGCTGATTGACCACCGAGCGCTTGTGGTGGTGTGTGAACTCGATCGGGTCCTCGAGAGTGATGATGTGACAAGCACGGGAGGTGTTGATCAGGTCAACGATCGACGCCAGCGTGGTCGACTTGCCGCAACCAGCCGGGCCGGTCACGAGAACGAGGCCGTGCTGGAGCTGGGCGAATCCTTCGACGATGGGCGGGATCCCGAGATCGGACAGCGGCACGATCTGGTTGGGAATCGCCCGCAACACGGCTCCGATCGAGTCTCGTTGGAAGAACACGTTGACGCGGAACCGGCCAACGTCCTTCATGGGAAAGGACAGGTCGAGCTCGAGGTTCTCTTCCAGCTCCTCGCGCTGGCGGCCGGTCAGAATGGCGTAGATCATCTTGCGAAGCTGGTACGGCCCGAGCGTTCCCACGTCGTCGAGCGGCACCAGGGATCCGTCGATACGCAGCATCGGTGGGGCGCCCACCGACAGATGCAGATCGGAGCCCTTCCGCTTCAACAGCCTGAGGAGGAGATCAGTGACCGAGATCCTCTCGTCATCGTCACCATCGTCTCCCTCTTCGGATCCGCCCCGAGTCTGCTCCCCGCCTCGCACATCGCCGGGGCCGGAAGAGCCGGTGACGGGAACCCCGGGAGCCCGCGAGAGACCGTCCAGAGAGTCGTAGGCGTGCAGGATGGCCCGACGGAGAGAGGGTCGCGGCGCCAGCATCATCTGGATCTCACCGTCGATCGCCTGCCCGAGAACACGGCGGCGATCGTCGTCGAGGGGATTGTCGATGGCGACGACGAGTGTCCCGTCCGTCTCCAATCGAAGCGGCAGCACCCCGAGCTCCTCGGCCAGCGTTTGGGGGACGGTGTGCAGTGCGTCCGCCTCGGGTACGGGCGCGTCGGGAGCCCCCAGATCGACGAAACCGACACCGACCTGCTCCGATACCACTCGCAGGAGATCAACCTGCTCCACACCCCCTGCGGCGAGCAAGACATTGGGAAGCGCTTCGCCGGTGCGACTCACGGTAGCCAAATGGGATTCGAGGTCATCCCGGCTCAGGAGGCGACGTTTGACGAGCACCTCACCCAGCTTCCGATCGACGTTGCTGGTGACCATCGGCACACTATCGGCAGGTCACGCGACGACCCTGAGGACCTCCTCCAGAGAGGTCACACCGAGCGCCACCTTCTCCAACCCGTCCTGTCGGAGCGTCCGCATCCCTTCGGCTACGGCCGCCTTCTTGATCTCCCGGGCCGAATGGCGTTCCACCGTCATGTGCTGGATCTCTTCGTTGAGCAACATGATCTCGTTGATGCTGGTCCGGCCACGGAACCCCGTGTTGGCACAATGCCGGCAGCCTTCAGCCCGGTACAGCTCAGGAATCTCGTCCGAGCCGTGGAACTCCCAGCCGATGTCCTCGAGCACACGACGCTCCGGCGAGTACGGCACCTTGCAGCGATCGCACAGCGTGCGGGCGAGTCGTTGCGCCACGACGGCGTCGAGTGACGAGCTGACGAGGAACGGCTCAACCCCCATGTCAATGAGCCTCCCGACCGCCGATGGGGCGTCGTTGGTGTGCAGCGTCGAGAGCACGAGGTGCCCGGTCAGAGCCGCCTCCGTTGCGATCGCCGCCGTCTCCCCGTCGCGGATCTCCCCGATGAGGATGATGTCGGGATCGGAGCGCAGGATCGACTTGAGGGCCGTGGAGAACAGCAGGCCTGCCTTGCGATTGACCTGCATCTGGGTGAGCCCGGGCAGCCGATACTCCACCGGGTCCTCCACCGTGATGATGTTGACTTCCTCGCGGTTGAGCACCGCCAGCGTCGAGTAGAGCGTCGTCGTCTTGCCCGAGCCGGTCGGACCGGTAACCAGGATCGCCCCGTAGGGTTTGCTGTAGGCCGATTCGTACCGCTTGAAGTTGTAGTCCAGGAAGCCGAGATCCGCCAGTGACGCCACGCTGGCGCCCTTGTCGAGGATCCTGAGCACGACCTTCTCGCCGTGGATGGAAGGCAGCGTGGCGACCCGGATGTCGACCGGTCGTCCCGCGACTCGCAGGCCGACTCTGCCGTCCTGAGGCACCCGCCGCTCGGAGATGTCGAGATCCGCCATGATCTTGATACGACTCACGACGGCATTGGCGATGCTTCGCGGCGTCGACATCACCTCGTGCAGCACACCGTCGATGCGGAACCGGATCCTGAGGTCGCGTTCACCTGGCTCGATGTGAATATCTGAGGCGCGCTCGTTGACGGCCCGTCCGATGACGGTGTTCATCAGTTTGACGACCGGCGCTTCCTCGGCGGCCACTTCGAGACCGCTGACGTCCGTTTCTTCGCGTCTGTCCTCGGCGGCCTGTTCGGCGAGGTCACTGACCGAGTCGTCGAGACGCTGCTGGCGGTGGATCGCCTCTTCGAGGTCGGTGCGAGTAGCGACCCTGGCGGAGATCCCCATGCCCGACACCGCCCGCAGATCGTCGATGGCCAGCACGTTGGCGGGATCGGCCATCGCCACCACCAGTCGATCGTCCTCGAAACCGATCGGGAGCACGAGGTACCTCGTGAGCAGGTACTCCGGAACGAGAGCCACCGCGGCCGGGTCGATGGCGATCTCGCTGAGGTCCACGTACTCGATACCGATCTGCCGCGCCAGGGTGCGCACCAGATCGGCCTCGTTCACGAGGCCTTCCTCGATGAGGATCTTGCCCAGCGGAAGACCGGAAGTCCGCTGTTTGGCGACAGCGACTTCGAGATCCTTGCTGGAGATCATCCCCTCTTCGAGGAGCATCGTGCCCAGGTGGCGGGCGTCGCCGGTCAAGGAACCTCCTCACATCACTCGCGCGAAAAGCGCGCAAGCTCGCTTCTGCATCGTGTCGGCCCCCTCGACGGCGCCCTTGAGAGGTTCAATGCGAGGCCTCCCGACTCGCCAGTGAAGCATCGAGCGCTCGCCGCATGGCATCTTCGGGTGCGCGACGCCCGGTCCAGAGCTGGAATGACGCCATTGCCTGGCCCAGCAGCATCTGCTCCCCGGCCACCACCGGAATGCCTCGTTCCTTCGCCCGTCTCACCGCCGGAGTCGTTGTTGCGCCGTATGCCATGTCGAACAGCCCGACGGCCCCATCCAGGGCGCACGATGGCAGCTCCTCGCCCTGCATGCCGAGCGGGGTGGCGTTGACGACCACCATCCCACCACCGGGCACGTCCAGGCCACGGGCCCGTCCGACGACACCCAATCGCTCCAGGAGCGCCAGCCCCGCCTCCGGCCTGCGAGTCGCCACCGTGATCGTGTGATCCTGCAGAGCCAACACGGCCGCGGCGGCCGCTCCCCCCGCTCCCAGGATGAGCACCGGCCCCGCTGCCGGCAGCCCACCCCACCGCCACGCCTGCGCCACCCCGGAAATGTCGGTGTTGTGACCGACAACGCGGCCCTCGACCCGCACCAGAGTGTTGACGGCCCCGGCCCGGCGCGCCTCAGACGACGCCTCGTCGACGAGGTGCAGCGCCAGTGCCTTGTGCGGCATCGTCACGTTCGCCCCATCGAGCGTTCCACGCCGGATGCTCGCGACGGCCTCGGCCATGCCCGCTTCGTCGACGCGCACTGCCTCGTAGCTGCCGGGGATCCCGACCGCGTCCAGTGCAGCACGGTGGAGTGCAGGAGAGAGCGAATGAGCCACCGGATCGCCGAATACAGCGAGCCTCACGGTGTCAGCACTCCGTTCGCCTTCGCCTCCTCCTTCAGCGCGTTGTGCTCCTCGAGCGTCTCCGAGAAGCCGTGGGTGCCGTCGTTGTCGATCAGCACGAAGTACAGGTATTCCGTGTCGGCCGGCGCCGCCGCGGCTTCGAGGGATGCTTTGCGAACCCCTCCGATCGGGGTCGGTGGCAAGCCGGGATGGAGGTAGGTGTTGTAAGGCGAATCGACCTCGAGGTCCTCGAGGAGGACCTCATTGCGGTCCCCACCAAGTGCGTAGATGATCGTGGCGCAGCTCTGGAGTGCGATCCCGAGTTCCAGCCGGTTGGTGAACACGCTGGCGATGATCGGTCGCTCTTCGTCGAGCTTGGCTTCGCCTTCGATCAGCGAAGCGATGATCAGGCCGTCATAGGGCGTCAGCTCCAACGCCTCGAGTTCGGTCCAATCGATCGCGTTCACCCGGTCCGTCAGGGTCTGAGCCAGCTTGCTCACGATTGTCTCCGCAGTGGCGTCCGCCCGGAACTCATAGGTGTCGGGCGCCAGGAGGCCTTCCCAACGGGTCAGTTCCTCCGACCCCTCGGGAGCCGATTCAGGAAGGTACGGCGAGGTCACCGTGCCGTCCAGCAGCGGTTCCGCCAGCTCCTCTACCGTGAAATCGGTCAGGTTGGCGAGCGACGACAGCATCTCGTCGATGGTCAACCCCTCGATCACGGTGAGCCGCATGATCTCGATGGGGGCGGGACCGGCGACGAGAACCTCGATGATCCCGTCGATGTCGCCACCGGTGACCAGCGTGTACTCTCCTGCCTTGAGTCGGCCGGCCACGCCCTGGTCGCGCACCGCATCCTCAAAAACGTCGCCGTCGGCGATCACGCCCTCGTCCGCGAGAATCGTGGCGATGACCCGGGCCGACGCCCCGGCGGGGATCTCCACCGTCACCTCGTCCCCGGCGGCAATGGTCGTGGTCGTCTCCGACGGGGTGCCCACCGCCTCGGCGAAACGCTCCGCCGCAGCTCTCAGCCCGGCGAAAACGACGACGATCACGATGAGGACGGCCGCCACCTGGATGATTCGCCACACCCACCACGGAAGCCTGGGCCGGGGGGTGACGCCGTTTCCAGCGGGCTCGTTCACCATCGGTTCCCCGCATTGCGAGCATCGAGGAAGCTCTGCAGCATCACGGCTGCCGCCACCTTGTCCCTCCTCTTACGCCTTCCCGCTCGTCGCATCCCCGCCTCCAAGAGCGCGTTCTCGGCCTGCACCGTGGTGAATCGCTCATCGTGGTAGACCACTTTCACCTCGAGTATCGATTCCACGGTGGCTCCGAACTCCCGGGCTTGCCGAGCTGCAGCACCCTCCTCACCGGAGAGCGATACCGGAAGGCCGATGACGACAACGCCCACCCCTTGCTCCTCGTACAGCGTGCGCAGGATCGCCGCAACGTCGTCGCGACGACGGTCGATCACCATGTGCGGCTGAGCGATCATACCCATGCCATCGGACAAGGCGACGCCGATGCGGCGTGTGCCCGGATCGAGACCGAGCGCCCTGTGCTGGATCATCGCTGCTTCAACGCCTCCCGAGCCACTCGGCCCGCTTCTTCGATGGCCTCGCCAACACTTTCGCCGTGGGGGCCGCCGGCCTGGGCCAGTTCCGGATCGGGACTCCCCCCTCCCCCAACGATCGATGCGCCCGCTCTGACGATCGCTCCCGCCGAGATTCCCTCCGCGACGAGATCCGGCGACACGAAGACGAGGAGGCCGGCCTTGCCGTCACGGCCGGAACCGAGCACTCCGATGCCGGATCCGAGACGATCGCGGATCCGGAACGCCAATTCCCGGAGCTGCCCCGGCGCCATGTCGGTCTGTTCCGCGACCAGCAGGCGGCTATTCCCGATGCTCTCGGCCCCCTCGACCAGATCGGAGGCGATGCCCGTTCGAGCCTGGGCCTCGAACCGCTCGAGGCGCTCCTCTTGCTCGTCGAGACGCGTCAGCAGAGCGTCGACGGTATGCATGATCTGTCCCGGCTGCGCTTTAACCTTGCCCGCAACATCGTCGAGCTGGCGCCGCAGGGAACTCAGGTACTCGTAAGCAGCGAGGCCGGTGAGAGCCTCGACCCGCCGGGTGTTGGCAGCCACCGATCCCTCCGAGAGCACAACCACTGGGCCGATCTGGCCGGTGGAGGAGACATGGGTCCCGCCGCAGAACTCCGTCGAGTAGTCGCCCGCCTTGACGACTCGGACCCGGTCACCGTACTTCTCCCCGAAGAAGGCGAGCGCCCCCATCGCCTCCGCTTCGTCCTTGCTGGTCTCGAGCGTCGTGACCTCCGAGTTCTCGACGACTCGCTCGTTCACCGCGTGCTCCACCTCGATCAGCTCCTCGGGATCGAGCGAGCTGTGGTGAGCAAAATCGAAGCGCAGGCGATCGGATCCCACGTGCGATCCCGCCTGGTGAACATGCTCGCCGACCACCTCCCGCAATGCCCAATGCAGTAGGTGAGTCCCGGTGTGGTTCTTGCGAATGCGCTCCCGGCGGTCGTGATCCACTTCGGCAATGGCATCTTGGCCCACGGCAACGTGACCCGAGGCGACGGTGCCGCGATGGCCGTGCACGCCCGGCAAGGCAAACTGAGTGTCGTCGATCCTGATTCGGCCCGTCGGCGTCGACACCACTCCGCTGTCGCCGATCTGGCCTCCGGATTCCGCGTAGAACGGTGTGCGATCGAGGAACACCTCAACCTCTTGGCCCGTGTCGGCTCGCTCGACGGTCTCGTCCTCGCGTACGAGCGCCAAGATGCGCCCGGGGCTTCCCTCGCGCTGATACCCGACGAACTCGGTTCCTTCGACACCGCCGAGCAGCGATTGGTACTCGTCATGCGCCGTCACGCCACGGGAGTGCCGCCGGGCGCGCTCACGTTGCTCCTCCATCATGAGACGGAACTCCTCGATGTCGAGCCGCATGCCCCTCTCGGAGAGGATCTCCTCGGTCAGTTCGCGCGGGAACCCATAGGTGTCGTGCAGCTTGAACGCAGTAGCGCCCGAGAAGACGGCGCCGGGCTCCATCGCCTCCAGCTCCTGGTCGAGGAGCTGGTGGCCGGACTCCAGCGTCCGACGGAATCCGCTCTCTTCTCGCTCGGCCATCTCGACAATGGCATCCCGCTTGTCCGCCAGCTCCGGGTACGCCTCGCTCATCACGTCGATGGTGGCTTCGATGAGGCGAGGAACGACGAGATCCTCCGCCCCGAGCAGGAACCCATGGCGGACCGCCCGCCGGAGCAGGCGCCGCAACACGTAGCCGCGCCCTTGATTGGATGGCACCACTCGATCGGAGATGAGGAAGGTCACTGCCCGGCCGTGGTCCGCCATGATCCGCAAGCTCACGTCGGCGCCCTCGCGCTCTCCGAAGGCCACCCCGGTCGTCGCCTCCGCCGCCGCGATGATGGGTCGCACCACATCCGTCTCGAAGACGGACTCCTTGCCCTGGAGCACGGCGGCGACCCGCTCGAGGCCGGCCCCGGTATCGATGTTCCGCGCAGGAAGGTCCCCGATGACGTGGTACGGCTCATCCTGCACGTTCTGCATGAACACGAGATTCCAGAACTCCACGAATCGCTCTTCGTCGACGATCGGACCCCCGTCGGGCCCGTACTGCGCTCCCCTGTCGTAGAAGATCTCCGACGAGGGCCCACAAGGGCCGGGAACGCCCATCTGCCAGAAGTTGTCCTTGGCCCGGAGTTGCACCCGATCCGGCGGCACGCCGACGGTCTCGATCCAGATCTCCTCGGCTTCCTTGTCCGTCTCGTGCACGGTGAACCACAGCCGCTCCGGATCGAGGCCGAAGCCCTCCGTCGCTAGGTCATAGGACCACGGGATCGCCTTCTCTTTGAAGTAGTCGCCGAAGCTGAAGTTGCCCAGCATCTCGAAGAAGGTCAGGTGGCGGGCGGTCGTCCCCACGATGTCGATGTCCCCGGTGCGGACGCACTTCTGCACGCTGGCCGCTCGCGGGAAGGGCGGCGTCTGTTCCCTCACCATGTAGGGCTTGAAGGGAACCATGCCGGCGTTGGTGAGGAGGAGGGTCGGGTCCACCGGGATCAGCGACGCGCTGGGCACGACGATGTGCTCTCGTGCCTCGAAGAATTCAAGGAAAATGCGCCTGATCCGGTTGCTGTCCACTAGACGGGGAAGGTTAGCGGTGACGACTCCTGAGTCTCGACACCGAGACCGACAGTCACCGCCCGAGCAGCTCCAGGCAAGTAGCGCCGGCCTTCGAAGCAGGAACCTCGACACTTTCTCCCGATGCCAGGTCCTTGATCTGAACGGTCCCGGCGGCCCACTCCCGGTCACCGGCGATCAGCGCCAGCCGGTGCCCACGGCGATCGGCGTACTTGAGTTGCGCCCCCAGCTTGCGCGGCTCGGGGTAGACCTCGACATCGAGGCTCTCGCTGCGCAGCTCCTTCGCCAATGCGAGGTAGTCGTCGCGCCGCGAGGCGTCGAAGTACACGATCAGCACTGCGGCCGCCGTGTCCCGCTTGCCACCGACCCCGAGCTCGTCCATCGCCGCCAGGAGCCGATCCACCCCGAGCGATGCCCCGACTCCCGGGAGGCGCTGCTTGGTGTAGAGGGATGCGAGATCGTCGTACCGGCCGCCCGAGCAGCAACTCCCGATGTCGGGGAGGTCGTCGAGGAAGGTCTCGAAAACGGTTCCCGTGTAGTAGTCGAGGCCGCGGGCGATGCTGACATCGATGGCAACCCGTTCCCCGGCGACTCCGGCCGCCATCATGCCGTCGACGACCTCACGTAGTTCGGAGACGCCCTCCGCCCCGCGTTCCGAGGATCCCACCAATGGCCCGAGCGTGGCGAGGATCTCGTCGTTGTCGCCTCTGAGCGAGGCGAGTTGGAGAATCTCGTTTGCCTCGGGCCGTCCGATGCCTTCGCTCTCGAGCTCGCCACTCACCTGATCACGCCCGATCTTGGGCAGTTTGTCGAGGGCGCGCAGTACGGCGATCGCCTGATCGGCGACATCGAGGTGCTCGAGGAAGCCGGTCAGCACCTTGCGATTGTTGACCCGGATCGTGAAACCCGTGAAGCCGAGGGCGGCGAACAGGTCGTGGATCACGAGGCCGGTCTCGATGTCGGCCAGGATGCTCTCGGTCCCGATCGTGTCGAAGTCGCTCTGGAGGAACTCCCGATACCGTCCGCGCTGGGTGTTCTCTCCCCGCCACACCGGACCGACCTGGTAGCGCTTGAAGGGCACGCCCAACGTGCCGGTGTGCTGGGCCATGAAGCGGGCGAGCGGGACCGTGAGGTCGAAACGCATCGCAACGTCCCTGCCCCCGGCGTCATCGAACCGGTAGAGCTGCTTGTCGGTCTCGTCGCTCCCCTTGCCGAGCAGGATCTCGGAGTACTCGAGGGCGGGAGTCTCGATCGGGCTGTAGCCGTAGGAGCGGAAGACGCGCTTGGCCGTCTCGATCAGGTGCTCGCGCCGCAGCATCGGCCCCGGGAGGAAATCGCGGAATCCCTTCAGGGTGCGCGGTTGGATCGGTCGTTGGTCCATGGCTGCTCCGTTGCGTCGGCCCCAAAGTAGTCGGTTCCGACGAGCCCCTAGCGCCGGCCCGACGAGCCGACCCGCTCAGCGGCTGCGTCGAGCAGGGCTGCCGCGCTTCGCATTCCCACTTCGTGTACGGCCCGACCGGTGAGCCGTTTTCGCGAGAACGGCGCCCGCATTGCGGTGTAGACGGCACCGACCACGGCGGCGACGGCCCCGAAAACGAACCAGCGGACACGAAGCAACATGGCCCTCAGGCTAAGCGCGTCGCCGGGGGTTGGGCCAGCCGGATGCCGTCAGCGGCGCGGCCGTTTGCCGAGGCGGGCATCGATCTCTTCGAGGCGCCGGCTCAACTCCCCCTCCTCGCCACGGTCGTTCGGCAAGTAGAGCACGGCGTCGGTCACCTCGTCCGGGAGGTACTGCTGCGGAATCAACGCCTCCGGGTGATCGTGTGGGTACACATATCCCACGCCGTCCCCGAGCGCCCGCTGACCCTCCGATGCCGCCGAGCGCAGGTGCGGCGGCACGGCCGCCGAGGGCGTGTTCTCCACCAGCTCTCGGGTGCGCGCTATCGCGTCGCGGATCGAGTTCGACTTGGGGGCGAGGGAGAGGAAGACCGCGGCATGCGACAGGGCGTAGGCGCCCTCAGGAAGGCCGATCACCTCGATGGCCCGGAACGCGTCCACCGCCACCCCCAGCCCGCGGCTCTCCGCGAGGCCGACGTCCTCGGAGGCGAGGATCACGAGGCGCCGGGCAATGAACTTCGGGTCCTCGCCGGCCTCGAGCATCGTGTGCAGCCAGTAGAGAGCCGCATCGGGATCCGAGCCCCGGACGCTCTTGATGAACGCCGAGATCACGTCGTAATGGCGGTCCCCCGCCTTGTCGTACCGGATCACCCTGCGTTGCAGCGCCTCGGTGATGTCGTCTAGGCCGATCACACGCGTGCCCCGGCCCCGGGCGATGGCAGCCGCCACGTCGAGCGAGTTCAGGGCGAGCCGGGCGTCGCCTCCCACTCGCTCGTTCAGTGCCTCCGCGGCTGGCTCCTCGAGCGTGATCCGGCCTCCGAGGCCTCGCACCGGGTCTTCGAGGGCGCTTCGGATCACTGCCGAGATCTCCAGCGGGCTCAGGGTCTCGGTCCGGAACACGGTGCAGCGCGAGATCAGCGGCGAGTTCACCTCGAAGAACGGATTCTCGGTCGTTGCCCCGATCAGGATCACGATCCCGTCCTCCACGCCCGGGAGCAGGGCGTCCTGCTGGGCCTTGGTGAAGCGGTGGATCTCGTCGAGGAACAGCACGGTGCGGCCCCGATCCTCCTCGATGCGGCGCGCCGCCGCGGTGAGGATCTCCCGCACGTCCTTGACCCCGGCCGACGTCGCCGAGAGCTGCTCGAAGCGCGCCCTGCCGGAGGAGGCGATCAGCCGGGCCAGGGTCGTCTTTCCGGTGCCGGGTGGACCCCACAGGATCATCGAGGACGGCTCACCCGACTCGATCAAGGCACGAAAGGCTGCGCCCGGAGCCACCAGATGCCTCTGTCCGGCGATCTCATCGAGGGACCGCGGCCTCATCCGCGCCGCCAACGGAGCGACCGCTCGTCGCTTGGCAGCGCGGTCCTCGGCGAACAAGTCCCGCTGGTCGCTCACCGGCTCAGGTCTCGCCGGTCGGCATGTCCCAGGCGCGGCGCACCGCGGCGCGCACCTCGATGCCGAGCTCGCCGAGCTGCCCGTCGCTCACCCGGCTCGGCGAGCCGGTGAGCGGATCCCCGCCCGTTTGGGTCTTGGGGAACGGGATCACCTCGCGGATGTTGGGCTCGTTTTGCAGGATCGACACCAGCCGGTCGATGCCGATGGCGAACCCGGCGTGCGGCGGCGTCCCGTAGCGCAGCGCCTCGAGGAACCAGCCGAAGCGGCGCTCGGCGTCCTCGGCGGAGATGCCGAGGATCTCGAACACCTGAGCCTGGATCGCCGGATCGTGGATCCTCACGCTCCCGGATCCAAGCTCACTGCCGTTGAGCACCATGTCATAGGCCTTGGAGACGGCCGTCTCGGGCGAGTCGCGCATCTCGTCCACCGAGACGGGGGACGTGAAGGGGTGATGGGCCGGGGAGAGGTCTCCCTCGTCGCCCAGCTCGAAGACCGGGAAATCGACCACGAACAGGAACCGGAGATCATCGTGCCCCGCGGGCCGGCCCAACTCGAGACGCAGCCGGCCGAGCACCGCCGAGACGACCCTCTCTGTGTCGGCGGCAAGCAGCAGCACGTCCCCTGCGGACGCATCGAGCCGCTCCTTGACACCTCCCTGCTCGGCTGCGCCGAGGAACTTCGCCACCGGCGAGCGCAAAGATCCGTCCTCCTCGACCACCAGCCACACGAGGCCCTTGGCTCCCAGCTCCTGAGCCCGGGCGACGAGCCGGTCGAGGCCGGCCCGTGACAGCCCGAGCGATCCGGCGTTGATGCCGCGCACCACTCCCCCTTCGGCGAGAACGCCCGCGAAGGCTTTGAACTCGGACGCGGCGAGCACCTCTCCGAGGTCGATGATCTCCATGCCGAAGCGCATGTCCGGCTTGTCCGTGCCGTAGCGGGCCATGGCCTCGGCGTAGCCGAGCCGCGGGAACGGCCGTTCCAGCTCGACCCCGCGGACATCTCTGACCACCTGGGCGACGATCGCCTCCAGCGTCTCCAGGACCTCGGCCTGACCCCAGAACGAGCCTTCCAGGTCGAGCTGGGTGAACTCGAGCTGGCGGTCGGCTCGGAAGTCCTCGTCCCGGTAGCAGCGGGCCACCTGGTAGTAGCGCTCCACTCCGCCGATCATGAGAAGCTGCTTGAAGAGCTGCGGGGATTGGGGCAGGGCGTAGAAGTGGCCTTGGCGCAGCCGGCTTGGAACCAGCATGTCGCGGGCGCCCTCGGGGGTGGAGGCGATGAGGGTCGGCGTCTCCACTTCGAGAAAGCCCCGGCCATCGAGTACCTGCCGCATCGCCCGGATCGTCGTGGAGCGGGCGCGCAGATTGGCGGCCATGCGCTCGGTTCGCAGGTCGAGGTAGCGGTACTGGAGCCTGCGTTCCTCGGCCACGCCGGCGCGGTCGTCGAGCTGGAAAGGCAGCGGCTCGCACGGGCTGAGCACCTCGAGCGCCGAGACCACCACATCCACCTCCCCGGTGGCGAGATCCGGGTTCACTGTTCCCTCCGGCCGGGCCCGTACCTCACCGGACACCGCCACGCAGAACTCCATCCGCAGCCCGTGAATGACCTCGATCGGTGCCGGCTCGTTCTCGGGGTTCACCACGACCTGCACCACTCCGGAGGCGTCCCGCAGATCCACGAAGACCACCCCACCGTGGTCGCGGCGCCGAGACACCCACCCCGCGAGGTTCACCCGGCGGCCGATGTCGGCAGCGCGCAGCTCTCCGGCTCGGGCGGTCCTCAGGCCTTCGGTTTCCATCCCTCCGGTCTCCTCGCTCGGGTCGGGCAGCTGTGACGCGATGGGGTCACAGCTCCTGCAGAAAGGGGTTGGCGCGGCGCTCGTGGGCAAGGGTAGTCGCGGGGCCGTGCCCGGGCAGGACCCGGGTGTCGTCGGGCAGCGGCATCACCTTGTCCGCCATGGACCGCATGAGCGTCGGGTAGTCGCCACCGGGGAGGTCGGTGCGTCCGATCGACCCTGCGAAGAGATGGTCGCCCGAGAAGAGCACGCCCTCGTCCCGGTGCAGGAAGCAGCAGTGCCCCGGGGTGTGACCGGGTGTGTGCAGCACCTCGAGCGTCACGCCGGCGATGTCGAGAACCATGCCGTCGCCGAGAGCCTCGAATCGCTCCGGTGCCGCGAACTCGTCCTCCACTCCGGGCGGAAGCGCACCGCCGAACAGTGCTTCGATCTGCCCCCTCGGGTCACGTGCCAGCCATTCGTCGTCGGGATGGAGATAGCCGCGGAGCGCCCACCGGGCCCCGGCCGCCTTCGCCCCGCCGCCATGGTCGATGTGGCCGTGGGTGACCAGGAGCGCCACCGGCACGAGCCGGTGTTTCTCCACCAGGTCGACCATGCCTTCAACATCCGGAGGGGCATCGATGAGCACACACGGACCACCCGCCTCGGGAGCGACCACGTAGCAGTTGGCCTCCACCAACCAGAGCGATCGGGTATCGATGATCATGCGACGCGGGAGCTTACCGCTTCGCTACGGACAGCCCTCCTCGGTCGCCCAGCACGGGATGGACGTCTCCCGCCAGTTCGAGAAGGTCCACTCTTCGCTGACGAGGGGGAAGAACGGCGGGCACAGCCGCTCGAGACGGGTGTCGAAGTTGTAGTTCCGGGTTTCGAAGGACGATGACATGTCCCCCGTCCTCACCGCGGCGAAGGAGCCGTACGTGTTGAGCACCGAATGGGCCGGCGTCATGCTCTGTCCCGCGTCGCCGTTGTGCAGCGCGGTCGCGATGGTCCCGTTTTGGGAAAGCAGAGCGCCGTAGATGTTGAGCTCCCGATCCCACCACCCGACGGCGTGGGGGTTGATCCAGATCTCGTCGGAGGCGATCAGTCCGAGCACGTCCGAACCGTCGAGACCATCGGCGTAAAGGACGTCGCTGCCGATGATGATGTTGCACCGGGCCGAGGAGTCACCGGCGTAGATGGTGAGCCTGCCGGAGAGCTCGAATGGACTCGAATCGTTGAGGCCGACCACGACGTGCTCGTCGGCCCACAGCGCCCCGTTCACCGGGATCGCATAGGTGTCGAGGTAGGTCCAGCTCGCGTCGTGGGACCAGACCCACCATTTCTCCTCGGTCTGCCCTGGGGGCGAGTGCGAGGGCGGGGACGTGGCGTACGACACCTTCAGTTGCGTCTCCCCGGCGACCTGCACCGTTTCGATCAGGTAGGCCTCCACTCCGGACGGGATTGACGGATTCTCGGCCGGGTCGAGGCAGATACCGCCCCCCTCGCACGCCGCTTTCTCCAACAGATCGAGGTCGTCCCAGAATCTATCGAAGTCGATCGGGTCCGGGTACACATCGGTGATGTACTCACCGGCCGCGTTGTGATTGCCGGTGCTGTCCCAGCCTTCGGCCCCGTCCATCCAGGTGGGCGGGTAGTACCAGTAGGGGCCTTCCCGGAACCCGATCGTGCCCTCGGCGTAGACGTTGCCGTAGGCTTCCCCGCCAGCGGGGTAGCCCACATTGCCGCCCGAATACACCTTGCCGAAGGTCGTCGCCCCGCCGCCAAACCGGAGATCTTCCTCGAGGAGCCACGCGAACTCGGAGGCCGCCTCCGCCCGAATCTCCACCGTCACCGCCCGGGTATTCGGCTTGGTGCCCTGACGACCCGCCACGGTGACCTCGAGGGCGCCCGCCTGGGTTGGAGGTGTCACATGCATCAGCACGCCGATGTCGTCCCACTCCTCGTCGCTGGCGCCTCCGAGCAGCGGGTGGTGGTAGTACTCATCGGTGTACTCGTAGTCCCACGTGCCGCAGTCTGCGATCCAGGCGTTCCCGGGTTGGACCACCGCGCCGTAGCCGGACGAGTCGCCGTCGGTACACAGCCGCGGCGCCTCGGCCTCGTCGACGTAGATCATGTAGTAGGACGGATCGATCGACATCTTGGCGGCGTAGCGCTCCAACATCGCCTCCGTCCCGGCGAGCACGGTGTCCTCGCGCTTTCCGAAGTCGGCCTCGCTGGTCTGGCGCACCGCCAAACGGTGGACCAAGATCGTGAGCACCACGATGGTGAGCACCCCGATGATCACGGTGCCCAGGGCAAAGCCTGCCTCGCCATCGAACCGCCACCACCTGCGCCTACGCATTGCGCAACCTCACGTCCTCGGCTACCTGCACCGGCTCGATCCCTTCACCCAGGCGATCCGGCTCGACCCGGAGCCGAATCCGCACCATCACGAAATCGCAGGCCAGCCCTGCGCCGCAGAGGTCCACGACCACTTCGCTCCCCGATTCCCAGGAGACTCCCTGCACCAGCGGCTCGGGACTGTCGGCGACGACGTTGCTCACCATGACCTGTGTCACCGGATCCGACGTGTACGTCCAGTTGGGGCTGCTGCCGGGATCGGCCGAGTAGCGATCTCGCACGAGATCGCAGAGCCCGTCGACGCAGCCGGCGAGTCGGTAGTGATACAGCTCGGGCCCCTCGTCGCCGGTGAGGCGATCGGCATAGAACTGGAGATCGAGGGTCTCCCACGACGAGTCGAGGCTCTCCACCACGACGCCGTCCCCGTCGATGTCGAGGGCCTGCCGCAGCTCGATGACGAGCTGACTGACGGTGCTGCGTGCCTGGCGCAGGGCGTTGTCTCGTTGCTCCTGCCGGACCACGTTGCCGTTGACGCTGATGACCAGCGTGATGAGGGCGGCGGCGAGGATGGCCGAGAGGGCCGCGGCAACCGTGACCTCCATCAAGGTCACGCCCTGCTCGGCGCTCAGCAGTGACCGTGTACGTTCCACGATTGATCCCAATTGTTGAGAGTGACCGACTCGGTGTCGAGCGGGTCGGACGGGTAGTCGGCGAGCTCGCAGTAGGCGCTGAGCTGCACCACCGTCCCGAACGACTCCTCCACGACGAAGGTGGCCCGGCCCGAGTCGTTGGCCGGGACCCGGATCCAGTCGCCGCTCCCCACCTTGTACTCGTAGAAGGATTCCGGTTCGTCCGGTCCGTTGCGGAGCCGGAACAGGTCTGTGCCCCACCACGACTTGCTGAGATGTAGATCGGTCGAGGGCCACCACCCCCAGGTTTCAAACGTCTCCTCGTCAGGTTCGTGGCCCCACGGGGTGGAGGCGGTGACCGTGAATCCCGACTCGTTGGGGGGGAGGCCGATGACGACCTCACCCTCCTGGCCCGTGACACCGGTGAAGGTGCCGAAGGTGGGGTGGGTCACCACCACGTCGGCCCCGGCGGTCTCGTAGTGGCTCTCCCAGTTGTAGTCGACGGTGAAGGTCCATGACACCGGCACGAAGACTTGCGGCACGAGTTCGATGGACGCCGTCGCCTCGTCGCCTCCTCCGTATCCTGGAACGTCCACCTCGACGCTGTTGTTCTCGTAGCCCGTAGCGGTGGCAGACACGACGTAGTGATCGGGGACCAGCCCCTCGAAGGCGTACTCCCCCGGCGGGTTGGTGACGATCTCCCCGGTCGTCGACCCTTCCGCCACCAAGACCGCGTCCGTTACGGGCAATCCCGTGTCGGCGTCGGTGACATCGACCGTCAGCGACGCTGGCCGGTAGATACGGATCGTGCGGTCCGTCGCCCAACCGTCGGCGGCATCGACGAAATTGGCGCCCGAGGCCACCGTCTCGGGGTGCAGCAGCCACCCGGTGGATCCCCAGAGGCGAATCTCGTAGGTCCCCTCGGTGACGTCGGCGAAGACCTGCACGTCGTCGTTGTTCGGCGACGTGTACGTGTCGGGGCCGAAGAGCTGGATTTGAGGTGTCGGGTACATCACGGGATCGTACGGATCGAAAGGCTCGTGGCGATCGACGGTCACCGACACCACCGCCACGGCCTCGAGGGCGCCCACCGTAGGAGGAGCCATGATCGTCTCCATCCGCACCGGCTGCAAGGCCGCGTCCGGCGAGGTCACTGTGACGACGACGTACTTGTAGTCAACGCCGAGGTCGAAGGTCCCCTCGACCCCGTCGCCGCCCTGCGGGATGACGTTGAGCCCGGTGCTCGAGCCGACGTACTCGACGCTCGTCTCGACGGTGTAGGAGTGGCCCTCGATGTCGCGCACGAGAGTCCTCTCCAAGATGCCGGATGGCGCTGAGCCCGGATGCCCGACATCCTCGTAGTCGAGGCTGCGCACCTCCTCTATCCGCGCCTGCGCCAGGTTCTCAGCGACGGTGACCTCTTGAGCACGCACCAGGGTCTGGAGAGCGAAGGTGATCGGCACGATGCTGAGGACGATCGCGATCAGCATGATCCCCGCAGCCACGACCGACTCGACCACGGTAAACCCACCCTCCCCGGTTACCACCGAGGAGGGACGCGTACGACACCGCATTCCCATACACGATTCATCGGAATCCCCTGCCCTTTCCTTGAGCACCCGGGCACCTCGGCAATGCCCCACGGCGGGCCGCCTCCGGTCAGTCGGCGTCGCCGTGAGGCACCAGCCTGTAGGCATCGAAGACGTCGTCGACGGCGCGCAGCTCGTCGATAGCGCGATCGAGGACGCGTCGATCGGAGAACTCGACCTCGTAGCGCAGGATCGCCACCCGGTCCCGGCCGGTTCCCGAGGAGGACGCGTGGATGTTGGCCCCCAGGTCCGAAAGCACCGTCGTGACGTCCCGCAGCAGCTTGGGGCGGTCGAGGGCCTCGACCTGGATCCACACGAAGAACGTGCCACTCTGCAGCGGGGCCCAGGACACGTCGATCATCCGCTCGGCCCGGTCCTCCAGAGCGCCGATGTTGGCGCAGTCGGCTCGGTGCACCGAAACGCCCCGCCCCACTGTCACGAAGCCGACGATGTCGTCTCCGGGGACCGGGGCACAGCAGCGGGCGATGCGCACCAGCAGATCGGTCATGCCCTCGACGATGATGCCGCGGGTCGGGCGCCGCTGGCGTGGCAGAGACGGCGGGGCGAGCAGGTCCTCGTCTTCCTCCTCCGGCCGGAAGACACGGACGAGCTTCTGCGAGACAGTCTGTGGACTGAGTTGCCCGTCGCCGACCGCCACGTACATGGCATCGACGCTCTCGTAGCCGAGCTCGCCGGCGATGTCGGCCAGGACCTTGTCCCTGCCCGGCGCCGAGACCCCGAGCGCTTCTCGCCGAACCGCCTTGGCAACGAGATCCCGCCCGTCGCCGAGAGAGGTCTCACGCCGAGCCCTCGTGTACCACTGACGGATCTTGGTCGCCGCCCTCGTGGATTTGACGAACTCGAGCCAGTCCCGGCTCGGCCGGGCGTTGGGCGAGTTGGAGGTGATGATCGAGACGATGTCGCCCGATTCGAGCTTGGATGACAACGGCACCAGGCGACCGTTGACCCTGGCGCCGACGCAGCGGTGCCCCACATCAGTGTGGATCCGGTAGGCGAAATCGACCGGGGTGGCACCCATCGGAAGTGTCACCACGTCACCCTTCGGCGTGAGGGTGAACACCTCGTCCTGGTAGAGATCGAGCTTCAGGTTGCGCAGGAAATCGCTCGGGTCCGTCGATTCCTCCTGGAGGAATCGCAGATCCTCGACCAGTCGCTCGTCGGCGGAGGTGTCGCCTTCCTTGTAGCGCCAGTGCGCCGCGATGCCGTGCTCGGCTCTCTGATGCATTTCCTCGGTTCGAATCTGCACCTCGAGGGCCTTGCCGTCGGGGCCGACCACCGTGGTGTGGAGGCTCTGGTACAGGTTGTACTTGGGCATCGCGATGTAGTCCTTGAAGCGTCCCTGAATGGGACGCCACAAGGTGTGCACCAGGCCCAGCGCCCCGTAGCAGTCGCGCAGTGATGGCACGATGACGCGGATTCCGATCAGGTCGAAGATCTCGTCGAAGGCCAATCCGCTGGTCACCATCTTGCGGTAGATCGAATAGAGGTGCTTCGGGCGTCCGGTGACCTTCGCCTCGATGCCGACTCCGGCGAGCGCCCCGCTCACCTCGGTCATCACCTTGTCGAGGTAGTCCTCTCGCTCGGGGGCGCGGCGGCGCACCTTCTCTTCGAGCTCGCCTTTTCTGCCCGGGTGCAACTCGGCGAAACAGAGCTCCTCGAGCTCGTGCTTGACCTCCTGCACCCCGAGGCGGTGCGCCAGCGGGGCATAGACGTCCAGCGTCTCGGCTGCGATGCGGCGCCGCTTCTCCTCGGACAGCGGTGCCAGCGTGCGGACGTTGTGGAGTCGATCGGCGAGCTTGATGAGCAACACCCTGATGTCCTTGGCCATGGCGATCACCATCTTGCGGATGGTCGCCGCCTGCTGCTCCTCCCTGCTGGAATACTCGATGCGAGCGAGTTTGGTCACGCCGTCGATCAGGCCTGCCACCTCGTCACCGAACTGTTCGGCGACGTCGTCGATGGTGAGATCGGTGTCCTCCACGGTGTCGTGAAGCAGCGCCGCCGCCAGGGTGGCGGCATCCATGCCGTAGCCGGCCAGGATCTCCGTCACCACCAGGGGATGAAAGATGTACGCCTCGCCGGTGCGGCGCTTCTGGCCCCGGTGAGCCTCCTCGGCGACCTGGTAGGCCCGCACGATGAGGTCTTCATCACCCTCGGGGTGCCGTTCTCGGAAGATGTCGAGAAGCGACGCCAACCGCGCCTCAATATCGGACGTCGAGTTCGCTTCAGGCGGCGCCATCGCCCACCCCCAGTGGAAGAACCGCCGCCGCCCACCAGAGGGTGCCGCGCCGGCCCGGCCCGCGCTGCAGCCGGCGATCCAGGCCCCTGGTCATATCAACGGGCGCGCTCATTGGCGCAGTCTACCGGCGCTTCCTCCGCTGCTTGGGAGGCCGGGCCACTGCGCCGCTGTCGCGGATCTCCACCGCCACTTCGGGCGCTGCTGCCGCGGCAGCGATCTCCCCACCGCGGCGAGCGGTGCGCCGCTGCATTCTCTGCCAGCCGGGCTCCCGCTCCTTCCATTCCGCCAGGAGAGGCGTTGCCACGAAGATCGAGCTGTAGGTGCCGGCGGCCACCCCGATGAAGAGGGCGAGGGCAAATTCGCGCAGCGTCGCCGCGCCCAGCAGGTACGAGCCGACGAACAGCAGTGAGCCGATGGGCAGCAGCGACGTGGCGGAGGTGTTGATCGATCGCATCAGCACCTGATTCATCGAGAGGTTGCCGATCTCCGTGAAGGTGTGGCGGCTACCGAGCTCGTGTACGTTCTCGGTGATCTTGTCGAACACCACGACCGTGTCATACAGGCTGTATCCGAGGATGGTCAGGACCCCGATCACGGTGGCCGGGGTCACCTCGAAGCCGACGAGTGAGTAGATCCCGGCCGTGAGGGCGAGATCGTGGAAGAGCGCCGCCAGGGCCGCCGCCGCCATCTTCCACTCGAATCGCCAACTGATGAAGGCGGCCACGACCACCAGGAAGATGACGAGCGCTCGGATCATCCGGCGAGTGATCTCCGCCCCGAAGCTCGGTCCCACCGCGTCGACGTTCGTCTCGTCGGGTGAGACGCCTGCCACCTCGGCCACCGCTTCGATCAACCGATCCTGGTGTGCGGCGTCCAATGCCGCGGTCTGGACGATGATCGATTCGGTTCCGCTCAGCGTGTCGACCCGGAGCTGGACCCGCGCGCCCTCTTCGCCCACGGCACCCAGGGCGGTCCGCACGCCGGCGACGTCAACGCCGGCCCGATTCTCCGCCTCGACGATGGTGCCCCCGGTGAAGTCCACGCTCCCGTCGAGGCCCCGGACCAGAAGTGACAGCAGGCTGATGGCGATGATCACGCCCGAGATGACGAAGAACGTCCGCCGACGTCCGATGAAATCGAACTCGGTCTCACCCCGGTAGAGATCCCGCATCAGGCTCATGCGGTGGCCTCCGCCAACTCCTCGGCGTGGCGGCCCATAGCGCCGCGGATACTGAAGACCCCGCCCTCGCCGAAGCGGCTCCGCACCAGGAGCATCACGGCCGGGCGGGTGAAGAAGTAGGCCACGAGCACGTCGATGACGGTGGCGATGCCCAATGTGATCGCGAAGCCCTTGACCGGCCCGATCGCCAGCAGCCACAGCAGGATCGACCCGGAGAACGTCACCGTGTCCGCCGTCAGGATGGTGTGAAAGGCCCGCTTGAACCCGGTGTCGACCGCCGGACGCAGGTTGCGGCCACGCCGGTGCTCCTCCTTGATCCGCTCGAAGAACACGATGTACGAATCCGCCGTGATCCCGATCGAGACGATGATCCCGGTGACGCCGGCAAGGGTGAGGGTGGTTCCCTGCGTGCGCCCCATCATGATGATCGACACGATCAGCAGCGACCCGAAGACGCTGAGGCCGACGATGGCCACCAACCCCAGTGCCCGGTAGTAGACCATCAGGGCGAGCGCCACGAGGGCGAGCCCGCCCAGCCCGGCGTAGAGGCCGGCACGGAGGGAGTCGCTCCCCAGGCTGGCCGACACCGACTCGACCCGCTCACGCTCGAAGGTGGTGGGAAGGGCGCCGTAGCGCAGGATGGTCGCCAGATCCTGTGCTTCTGCCTCGGCGTTCTCGGTCGAACCCATCGTGATCACGACGTTGTCGGCCTTGAGGCCTTCGCCGCTGGGGACGTCAGCGGCGATGGTCGGCGCCGAGATCACGGTGCCGTCGACAACGATCGCCATGGCGCGGCGCGGATCGCCAACCGCATACGTGGACAGCAGTATGGAGGCCTCCTCGAAGCGCTTGCCTCCCTCACTCGTGAAATCAGGATCGACGTTCCATCCGCCGCCGCTCTGTCCAATGCTGACGCCGCCGTACCCCGCTCTGGCGCCGGCGATGTCGCCGCCGGTGAGGAACGCCGGTCCGACCTTGTAGTAGTAGAAGCCGTTCTCATCCCGCAGGTAGCTGGTCGCTTGGGGATCGTCGACGATGGTGAGCCCGGTGTCGGGATCGATGTTCTCCGGGATCACCGGCGGAACCGTCGTGGTGGTCGTGGTAGTCGTGGTGGTAGTCGTGGTCGTGTCGACGGCCTCGCCGTCCTCGGCGATCGTGGTGGTCGTCGTCTCCTCGACGAGCAGCTCTTCGGGCACCGGGAGCGTGCCGTCGAGGAACGCCGGGCTGAGGCCGGTCTGGAGATCGAGCACGGGACGGAACGAAAGCTCGCCCGTGGTTCCCACCGCCTGCAGCGCTCGTTCGCGTTCCTGCACACCTGGGAGCTGCACCTGGATGCTGCGATCCCCCTGTACCGAGATCTCCGGCTCCTGGACACTCCCCATGTTCTCGATCCGCTGACGCATGATCTCGACGGCCTTGTCCAGCACCTCGGAATCGGCGCCCTCCGGCGCGGTGAGCACCAGAGAGAAGCCGCCCTGGAGATCGAGGCCGAGCTTCGGCTCCCACCCTGCCGCCAGAACGCCTGCAAGCGACCCCCAGGCGATCGTCAGGGTGATCAGCAGCGTGACCCACAGCGAGCGACGGCTCACTCGGTGTCGCCTCCGAGCCGCCGGGCGATGGCACGACGAGAGATGCGCATCGACGTGCCCCCGCCGATGTCGACCACCATGTCATCGTCGTCGACGCTCTTCACGACCGCGTAGATGCCGCCAACGGTGCGGATCTCGTCGCCGACCACGATCGAGTCCCGGAGCTTATCCATCTCGCGCATGCGGCGCCGTTGGGGGCGAATCATCACGAAGTAGAAGAAGCCACCGATGAGGGCGAACACCAACAGCATGCTGACAAGAGAGCCGGTCGGATTATCGGTCTCCGCCTCTTGGGCCAGCATGAAGCCGGCCTGGGCTACGAGGTATTGCACGGATTCCTCCATCGCGGACGTGAACCGACGATCCCGGTCGCCGGGTCGCCACAGGTTAGTGCCGGGCTCGGACTCCGGTAAAAACAACTGCCCATGACATCAACGTACACCGGCCCGCTCCGCCGTTGTCCGGCTCCGGAATTGCCCGAAACGGCCTTCCCCGATGGCGTGGCGGATTCCCGCCAGCAGGTCGAAGGTGTACGTGAGGTTGTGCACCGTCAGCAGGCGCGGCCCCAGCAACTCCCCGGTGGTGAGCAGATGACGAAGGTAGCCGCGCTCGTAGCGAGAGCACGTGCCACAACGACACGACGGGTCGATCGGGCCGGTGTCCCGGGCCCATTCCGCTCGCTTGACGGAGAAATCGCCGAAACGGGTGAGCACCTTGCCGTGCCGTGCCAGCCGGGTGGGGAGCACACAGTCGAACAGATCCACCCCTCGGTCGACGGCGGCGAGCACGCTCTCGGTGTCCCCCACCCCCATCAGATAGCGGGGACGCGAGTCGGGAAGCTCCCGGATCGCCGCCGTGAGAGCCTCATCTCGCTCCCCTGCGCTCTCCCCCACCGACAGCCCTCCGATCCCGAACCCGGGGAAACCGAGCGCGGCGGTATTCGCCGCCGAGCGGCGCCGCAGCTCGACATCGACCCCGCCCTGCACGATCCCCCACAGGGAGCGATCGTCACGGGATCGGGCCGCGCGTGACCGCTCCGCCCAGTGCAACGTTCGTTCCATCGCCGCTTCGGCGGTGGCCCGCGGCGCCGGCAGCGCGATGAGCACGTCGAGCACCATCGCCACATCCGCTCCCAGCATCTCCTGTACCTCGACGGCACGTTCGGGAGTCAGCTCGACTCGCGCCCCGTCGTAGACGGAGGCGAATACCACGCCGTCCTCGTCGACTCGGGGATGGAGCGAGAACACCTGATAGCCGCCGCTGTCGGTGAGGATGGGACCGGGCCAGGCCATGAGTCCGTGGAGCTCACCGAGGGCACGCACCGTCTCGGCTCCGGGACGCAACATGAGGTGATACGTGTTCGCCAGCACGATCTGCGCCCCCACTTGCTCCAGCTCGGCCGAGTCGATGCTCCTCACCGTGCCTCGGGTTCCCACCGGCATGAACGCCGGGGTGGCAACCACTCCGTGGGGAGTGTGCAGGGTGCCGGTGCGAGCCGCACCGTCGGTCGCACCCGGCTCCCACCAAACCGCTTCTCCCATCACCGTCTCCCAGTGCTCTCGATGTACATGGCGTCCCCGAAGGACAAGAAACGGTACCCGGCTTCCAGGGCATGCTCGTAGACCCTCCGCCACCGGCTCCCGAGCATGGCTGCCACCATCACGATCAGGGTCGTGCCCGGTGCGTGGAAGTTGGTGATGACGGCATCGACCACTTCGAAGCGGTACCCGGGCGTGATGAAGAGATCGCTCCCTCCCGAACCGGCCCGCACTAATCCGCTTTCGCCGACCGCCGTCTCCAGTGCGCGGACCACCGTCGTGCCGACCGCCACCACACGGCCACCTCGGCGCCGCACCGCGGCGATCGCCTCCGCCGCCGCCTCGGGAACGACGTAGCGTTCCTCGTGCATGGTGTGCTCGTCGATGCTCGGCACGGTCATCGGCCGGAAGGTGTCGAGTCCAACCTCCAGGTCGACCTCGGTCCGTTCTATCCCCCGTTCGGCCAAGCGGGTGAGGAGCGCGGGCGTGAAATGTAGGCCGGCAGTGGGGGCCGCCGCCGAGCCGACGGTGGCGGCGTACACAGTCTGGTACCGCTCCGGATCATCGAGCACACCATGAAAGTAGGGCGGGAGCGGCACGCTCCCCGTCCGTGCCAGCGTCTCCTCGACGTTACCGCTCTCGGCGCACAGCTCCATCACCACAACGCCTTCGTCGGGGCCTTCGATCACCCGGCCGTGCAGGTCTCCGAGGTCGAGTTCGGTCCCGGGACGGATCCTTCGCGCCGGCTTGACCAGGGCTTCCCAATGGTCTCCGTCACGGCGGCGAATCAGCAACGCCTCGACGGCGCCCCCGGTAGCCGTCTTCACGCCCCGGAGGCGGGCGGCTCGGACCCTCGTCCGATTGACGACCAGCAGATCGCCTGGAGTGAGCAGCTCGGGGAGATCGAAGAAGCGCCGATCCTCGAGGGTCGCGGCCAGGACCAGTCGGGCCGAGTCGCGCGGCTCGATCGCCGCCTGGGCGATAGCGCTCGCCGGCAGGTCATAGCGGTAGTCGGCTGTGAAACGAGAAAGCACCGGCTCCAGCGTAGGTGCGGCGCTCTCCTCACGACGTTGGGCGATGGCGTTCCAAGGCCCATCCGTCGCGCCTGAACCCGCCGGCATCAGCTGCCTTGCTCTGGACGCCGAGCAGTTCAGAAGAGGCTGGTCGAAGAAAATAACTCTCGCCCTAAGACCCCATACCCGGTACCCTCAGAAGGCGAACGAAGAGGAGCGGTCGCCATGCCGGACTCGGGCACATTCACCATTGAGAAACGCACCGATGTGATCCAGCCCCGTGCACCCGCCTCGACGGTCACGTTCGAGCGTGCCCTCGATGAGACTCGTCTCCCGGCGCCGCCTCCCCGTGTGCTTGCCCCGCCGGAGGAGCAGTCTCCGACCTTCACCGCCCCCGAGCAAAAGCGCCCGTCGTTGTGCTTCCAGCCCGACGAGCCCCTCGCCTTCGCCCTGCGTCGAGTCTCTCTCGACCAGTTCGCCGTCGCCATCGACGCCCTCTCTGATCTCGCCGAGGACCGCAACACCGCAGTCCACGAGGCCCGCAAGGCGCTCAAGCGGTTGCGAGGCATGTTGCGGCTCGTGCGCGACGAGATCGGCTACGAGGTCTACCGCAACGAGAACGTGGTGCTGAGGGATGCCGCCCGCCGACTAGCCCCGGTTCGTGACTCCTGGGTGATGGCAACCATCGCCGAGCAGTTGCAGGTGGCCGCTCCGGAGGCACTGCCTCCTGAGGCCTACGTCAACCTCCACGACCGGCTCATGGTTCGCCACCTCCAAGTCGCCTATGACATCCTCGCCGACCGCCAGGGAATGCTCGACCTCAGCACCACTCTGCGCACGGCTCGGGCGCGCTTCGCTTCCTGGCCGGTCGCCGACGCCGTTCTCGATTACGGCGAGGCCCTCGTGCGGCACCGAATCCCCGACAGCTTCAGCTCCATCGACCGCGGCATCGAGCGGGTCTACCGCCGGGGCCGACGGGCCATGAGGTCGGCACGCCGCGTCCCAGCCGAGGTGACGTTCCATGAGTGGCGAAGGCGCGTGAAGTACCTGCGCTACCAGACCGAAGCCCTCAACCTGCTGTGGCCGAACATGCTGGGATCGGTCGAGGCCAGCCTCGGCGAGCTGGCCGATGTGCTCGGAGACGAGCACGATCTGTCAGTGCTCGGGACCCTCGTCGTTGCGCAGCCGGAGCTCCTGCCGGTCGACACCGAGCGCTACAGCTTGCTCACCGCCGTCGCTCGCCAACGCATCGCCCTCCAGCGCGAGTCTTTCGTCATCGGACAGCGCATCTACGCTGAGGTCTCGCCCAACTTCGTGGCGCGGCTGCGCTCTTACTGGCGAACGACGGCCCTGCCGCCACGTCGTTGATGCCTCAGATGAGGCGCCTCAAATGAGGCGGGTCTGTTCCTGACCTGGCTGCGGTGGCGTGATCCCCAAGTGCTCGTATGCCCGCGCCGTCGCCACTCGCCCGCGCCGGGTCCGTTTGAGGTACCCCTCTTGGAGGAGGAACGGCTCGTAGGCATCCTCCACCGTCTCGGGGTCCTCCCCCACTGCGATCGCCAGCGTCGAGAGGCCGACCGGCCCCCCAGCGAACTTGCCGATCACCGCTTCCAGTACGGCACGGTCGACCTTGTCGAGGCCGATCGAGTCGACCTCGAACACTTCCAACGCGGCCTCGGCAGTGGCGGCATCGACCCGTCCGTCGGAGCGCACCGTGGCATAGTCCCGGACCCGCTTCAGCAGACGATTTGCGATCCGAGGCGTGCCCCGACTGCGCCGTGCGATCGCCTTGGCACCAGCGCTGGTGACCTCGACTTCGAGGATCCCGGCCGATCGCGCCACGATCGCTCCCAACTCGGACGCCTCGTAGTAGTCGAGGCGGGCGACGTAGCCGAAGCGGTCGCGCAGCGGAGACGCCACCCGGCCGACTCGCGTCGTCGCCCCCACCAGCGTGAACGGAGGCAGATCGAGCCTTATGGAACGCGCCGCCGGGCCCTTTCCCACCACGATGTCGAGCTGGAAGTCCTCCATCGCCGGATAGAGAACCTCCTCCACCTGTCGCGGCAGGCGGTGGACCTCGTCGATGAAGAGCACGTCCCCCGCGTCCAGGTTGGTGATGACGGCAGCCAGGTCGCCGGGCCGCTCCAGGGCCGGCCCCGACGTCGCCTGGAACTGGGCGCCCATCTCGGCCGCCAGGATGCCGGCCAGCGATGTCTTGCCGAGCCCCGGCGGCCCTGAGAACAGCACGTGATCAACACACTCGGCGCGGCTACGGGCAGCTTCGATGAGGATGGCAAGACGTTCCTTCAGGGCCGCCTGACCGACGAAGTCCGCCATTCTCCGCGGCCGCAGCCCGACATCGAGGGCCACGTCCTCCGGCAGGCTCTCGGTGGCCAGGAGCCCTTCCTCACGCATGATCGCAAACCATTCTCATCGGGCCCGGCGCCGCTTGCCGAGCTCTTGCAGGCAGAGTCGGAGGGTCTCCTCCAATGAAAGATCACCGGGCACTTCACGCATCGCCTGGTGGATCTCGGCTACCTGATAGCCGAGCCCTTCGAGCGCCTGCCGGACTTCGCCGGCGACGCTCCCGCTGGACGCCAATTCGACATCGGGAAGCTCGAGCTTCGGCCGAAGCTCGAGCATCAGCTTCTGGGCGCTCCGGTTGCCGATCCCGGGAACCGCGGTCAGCGCCGAGGCATCGTCGGTGAGCACCGCCCGCCGCAACTCGTCGGGCCGCAGCGTCGCCAGGATCGCCAAGGCGAGCTTGGGGCCAACGCCCGACACCGCCACCAGGAGCCGGAACAGCCCGCGCTCGTCCTCAGAGGCGAAGCCGTACAGCTGGAGAACGTCCTCGCGCACGTGGAGGTGGGTGTGGAGCACCGCCTCCTCCCCCACCGCAGGCAGCTCGGCGAGGCTCCGCGGCGTCACCGCCACCTCGTACCCGACCCCGGCGACGTCCAGCACCACTCGATCGGCGCCCTTGACCGCCAGCAGACCTCGGAGCCTCCCGATCACGAGCGCGCCCCCTCGACCGCCCGCCGCAGCGGCACCGCCTGGGCATGACAGAGCGCCACGGCCAGTGCATCGGCCACGTCGGCCGGCTTGGGCACCTCGTCAAGCCGCAGTCTCATCGCGACGACCTCTCCGACCTGATTCTTGGGAGCGCCACCGTACCCCGTCAGTGCCATCTTCACGGCCGAGGGCGTGTACTCGTGGATCGGAATCCCCACCTGAGCGGCGGCCAGCAGCAGCACTCCCGAGGCGCGCCCCACCGAGGTGGCGGTCTGCAGGTTCCGATTGACGAAGACCTGCTCGATGGCAGCCTCGTCCGGGCGATGCTCCTCCATCAGCGCAATGGCGTCGCGATGGAGCTCGGCGAGCCGCTGAGCGAGTGGGAGCGTGCGGCTGGTGCGGATCACCCCGGCGGCGACGGCTCGCACCGTGGCCCCAGCGATCTCCACCACTCCGTAACCGGTGGCGGAGAGACCTGGATCGATGCCGAGTACGAACATATGTTCCCTGAGACTAGAGCCGGCTCGGCCCAACTCCAAGGATGCGTCCGCACGACTCCGGCAACGATGGCAGGCGCGGGCTGGCACAGCCGAGGCCTCGTGCCTCAGCTCACCTCTTCCAAGATGGCGTCCGGGATGTCGAAATTGGCGTACACCGACTGGACGTCATCGAGGTCCTCGAGAGCATCCACGAGATGCAGGATCTTCGGGGCGCTGGTCGCATCGAGCAACACCGTCGTCATGGGGAGCTGGGTCACTTCGGCCGAATCCACGACCACG
>Ga0315545_1000392_pt1 | contig 47116 bp, 37 predicted proteins | sample SalMarSW160210MG_FD_203096 | JGI IMG/M metagenome (GOLD analysis project Ga0315545, IMG submission 203096) | Salt marsh sediment microbial communities from the Plum Island Ecosystem LTER, Massachusetts, United States - Salt Marsh Sediment SW1602-10 ...
ACAGTAAAGTTTGAAAGAGTATTTCTTCTTGAACCGCTTAAGAACGTGCAGATAGGTTTCAAAGTCCCCTGGTTCTCGGAAAACATTCTGACGGTTGTTGCCCCTTTGAATAATGTGGTAGACTAGACCTTCTAAAGAAATCCTGGGTGGTCTCGGCATAACAAGAAATTATCAGAACAGGTTTAAATCGCCTCAATAATTTATCTATATCTCATTACAAATAAAAACGTTAGGCAGAAACGACACTAATTATTCAGCCGTCAGTTGAAGCTGGCGATGTTGATGCCCTTGAAATCCTCACCGTTCTCGTCGAGCAGGGCGCGGCCCGTCGCGTAATCGCTGACCCCCAGACGCAGCAGCGAGTACGCATCCGCCGAGGCGATCTCTCCTAACGGCAGATAGTGCTCCTCGCGGACCACCTCCCCCGGCTGCCATGCCCGAACGGGATAAATAAGGTAACAGGAAGGCCGCAGGAAGCGATGGCGGCGCCGGCCCGTGTCATCCATGACGTCGAAAAAGAGCTCGATCTCGCGGTCGACCGGCTGCTCGAGTGTCCAATAAAGGGTGAGGTGCAGGAAACCCGGCCTTTTGCCGTCCGTATCAAAACCCAGAAGGACCAGCCCCCCCTTCGTCTTTCTGTTCACGGCATACTGGGGCGCCGGCGGCGCGCTGAGGATATCGTAGAGCTGGTAACGATCCCCGGCCCCTCTCTCTAAGAGCACGATCCCATCCTGGAGGTCCTCGACCCCCCAGTCTCCCGAACCAAAGAACCTCTTCAGGTTTTTATCGCGGCCCTCCTTGTGAAAGCCCTTGAAGGTACGCACGTCGATGAAATCGATAAGGGCGAACTGCGTCGTCTCCGGCAGCTCATACGTCTTGTCCGAAAGCGTGTAGAGGCCGGTGTAGACGTGATGGAACGAATAGAGCCCGCTGCGGTTGGCGAGGTGCGGCAAGAATTCGAAGGTGGCGACGACCCCGGCGCCGGCAGGGATCTTCGTGAGCAGGGCCTCCTTGATGCGGTCGCGGGGGGTCGGACGCCACCCGCCGAAGAGGCTCTTCAGCGTCCCGGCGTGGGGCCCGATCATGAAGCTGAAGGTGACGGCCACGACGAGGAGAAAACCGATGAAAGGTCCACGCACGATATCCCGGTTCCACCTCCCGAGCAGGCGGCCCAGACCGAAGATGCACGAGTAAAAAAGGAACGGGATGAGCTCGGCGGTGTAGTGAAAGTATATCTGCGTGTCCGACGGCCGGTTGGACAAGAGGTGCTGGAAGAGAAACGGCAGGACGGCGACGAGAGAGATGGGATGCAGGATCGGCAGGAACGCCACCGGCAAAAAGAGCGACGTGATATAGAACCCCTTGGACACTGTGGCCACGACCTCGACGATCTTTGCCGGATCAAGGAAGAGGGTCTTGAGGACGGCAGCCGGCGTTGCCCCGAGCCCCTTATACAAGAGAAGAAAATTGATGACGCCCTTATTGTAATGGGGCATCAGGACGCGCACCGCTCCCAGGAAGTACACCGCCCCGAAGACGAGCGCAAAGACGCTCCAGCGCCAGGGGCGTCTTTGCAGGAGCGCATAGACGCCGATACCCAGGGCCGCCAGGGCGATGTTCTCCTGACACAGCATCGCCAGAAAGAGAAAAAGAGCGAAGGCGCCGAAGCGCCGGGTGTGATACATCCACAGGGTCCACGAAAGAAAGAAGGTCGCAAAGACCGTCGGATGGAACTCGTAAAGGTTGGTGAAGGCCAGGCCCGGGTAAAGGACGTAGAGCAGGATGACCCCCACAGACCAGCCGCGGCCCACGACGCTCCTGGCCAGAAAGATCAAGGGGACGGCCGCCGCCCCGAGCGCCAACGTCTGCAGCCAGAGGAGGATCAAAGGATGCGGCAGGAGACGGTAAAGGGGAACGATGAAAAAGGAGATCAGGTGCGCGTGGTTGCCGAGAAAGTGCAGGCCCAGGATAGATGAGGTGCCGGAGCCATTGAAAGCCAGATTCCAGAGGACCTGGGCGTGGACCGCCAGATCGAAGTCGTCGTACGCAAAGGTGAAGTACTTGAGCGTGCAGGCGCCGCCGAAGAAAACGATATAGGCACCGACGAGCGCGAAGGCCGCGGCAAGCGAATAATCCTTGTCTTTGCGGAGCGCCACCGGCTGTGCGAGCGTCGTCTTCAATCTCTCAAGCCACTGCATAAATCTTACGCCTTCCGGTAGACCGTCTTCCAATATCGGGTGAGCTCTTTCAGGTGTCCCTCCAGCCACGGGCGATGGTCCAGACACCACGCCACCACGTCCCGCATCCCGCGCTCGACCGTCACGCGCGGCCGCCACCCCAATCTCTTTATCTTTGTCGCGTCCAGGGCATAACGGATATCGTGGCCCGGCCGGTCCTTGACAAAATGGATCATCTTCTCAGGTTTATCCATCAGGCGTAGCAGGAGCCTGACCGTATCGATATTGCGGCGCTCCTGGCCGCTGCCGACGTTATAGACCTCGCCGGTCCGGCCCTTCTCGAAGACGCGCCAGACGGCACGGGCGCAGTCGCTGACGTGCAGCCACTCGCGCACGTTGTGCCCCCTGGCGTAGACCGGGATGTACTGATCTCTCAATGCCCTCAGGATGACGACCGGAACGAGTTTTTCCGGATACTGCCACGGCCCGTAGTTGTTCGACGGCCGGACGATGATCGCGGGGAACCTGTACGTGCGGATGTAGGACTTGACGAAAAGGTCAGCCGCCGCCTTCGAGGCCGCATAAGGCGAGTTCGGCGCCAGGGGCGACGTCTCCTTGAAGTGCCCACGGGCGATCTCGCCGTAGACCTCGTCGGTCGAGATATGGAGGAAACGGCCGATACCCTGCCGACGGCAGGCGTCCATGAGCCCCAGCGTCCCTTCGACGTTCGTGCGCACGAAGGGATGGGCCGCCTGGATGCTCCTGTCCACGTGGGTCTCGGCGGCAAAGTGGACTATCCCCGTGGGCCTCTCCTTTTGAAGGATCTCCTTCATCTTGCGCGCGTCGCCGACATCCGCCCTGTAGAGACGGACGCGGCCGCGCACGCTCTTGAGGCGCCGCGTGTCACCGGCGTACGTCAGCTTATCGACAACGACAATGTCCTGCCCGGCGGCCACGCCCCGGCGCACGAATTCGCTGCCGATAAAACCGCAGCCGCCCGTAACGAGTATCGGGGCTCTTTTCTTCTTCATAAGACTCCTCGTTTCTTGACAGGCAAGACCTCGCCCCCCCTGTAATGGAGAGCATCTTAGGTATGCAGGGTGGTGAGACGTTGTCTGCCTGCACGCTACCACGCTGCGCGCTGTTGTCAGTTCAGCCGCCCTGCCGGACGTACTCCCGGATGCACTCTTTATAGACTGAACGAATCGGCCTCATGCGAAAACCCGCCTTCTCGAGCTTGCGGCAGGACATGATAAGGTTGGTGCGCTCCAACCCCAGCGACCGGAAGCGGATCTTCTTATAGGTAAAAGCGGGGCGCAGCCGGCGGTACGCCTCCATGAGGTCACGATAACGCATCGCCCCCTTATTGACGACGTTATAGATGCCGCGCGCGTCGCGCCGCAGCAAGAACTTCATCGCCCGGAGAAAATCAGGCACGTAGGTAACGGAATTGGCGAGCTCGATGACCTTGCCGTAGCGCAGGAGCTTCGTCAGGACGTTCTTCGGGTGCGGCCGGTCGTCGAGCGGGATGCGGATACGCACGATCAGGACGTTGTGCCGGTCGCACAAGGGCCTGAGCGCCTGCTCGGCATAGATCTTGGTGCGGCTGTAAAAGAGGTCGAAGTAGTCCGGCACCCGTGTCTCGGTGATCGGCCTGTCTTTCTTGTAATCATAACGATAGATACAACCACTGCTGATGTGGACGAACTTGATACCGTGCCGGAGGGCCGCTTCGGCGAGCCACAGGGGGACAAAGACGTTCGCCGTCAGGGTCCCTTCCTTGTCCTTCTCGCAGTCATCCACGTTCTTCACGCCGGTGTAGCCGATCGCATTGATCAGGACGCGCGGCCGGTGCCTTTTGACGATCCTTTCGGCATCCGCAAAAGAACGGATGAAGGTCGCGACCGCCTGAGCCCCCAAGGCCGCCTCCAGCTTCCCGCCGATAAAACCCTTTCCGCAGATCAGGATGTCACACCTTTTCATCGGCGCGCTCCTTCAGGTAGTCTCCGTATTCCGTGGGGATAGACCCGGCCAGGGACAACAGCCGGCGCCTGCTGATATACCCCTGACGATAGGCGATCTCCTCGATGCAGCCGACCTTGAGCCCCTGGCGCTCCTGGAGCGTCTTGATGAAGACCGACGAATCGATGAGGGAGTCGTAGGTCCCGGTATCGAGCCACGCAAACCCGCGGCCCAGGCGTTCGACCTTGAGCTTGCGCAGGGCCAGATAGGCCGCGTTGATGCCCGTGATCTCAAGCTCTCCGCGTGCCGAGGGCCTCAATTTCTTGGCGATCGATACAGCGCGATGGTCATAGAAGTACAGACCGGTGACCGCCCAGTTCGAGTGAGGCCGGCGGGGCTTCTCGGTGATGGACCTGGGCCGTCCCCTCACGTCAAAACCGATGACGCCGTAACGCTGGGGGTCTTTCACGTAATAAGCGAGGACCAACGCGCCGTCCTTGAGGCGGGCCGCGCGGCGCAGGATCGGCGTCAGCTCGTGGCCGTAAAAGATGTTGTCACCAAGGATGAGCGCCACGGGGTCCTTGCCGATAAAGTCCGCGCCGATCAAAAGACTCTGGGCGATGCCGCCGGGCCGCTCCTGGACTTTATAAGAAAAGCGCACCCCGAGTTCCTGGCCGCTGCCCAGAAGGTCGCGGATGCGCGGCACGTCCTTGGGGCTTGAGATGATCAGGATGTCCCGGATACCGGCGAGCATCAGGACGGACAACGGATAATAGATCATCGGCTTGTCATAGATAGGCAACAGCTGCTTGCACACGCCGCGGGTGATGGGAAACAGCCGCGTCGCCCGCCCGCCTGCCAGGATAATACCTTTCATGTCAAATCCTCCTTATCATCGGTCGGCACCGAACAGTTTCCCGAACAACTTCGAAACTGTTTCCCGAACAACTCTAAAACTGTCTCTGACCCGTGGCTCATCGATGGGGAATCCCGATGTCGGCCACGCGCACCGTGCCGGCCTTCCGCGGTCCCTGGCCGCGCACGAGCCCTGTCTTCAGGGCCGTGAACGTGACCGTGCGCCGGGCCTTGACGCAGTCGCCGAGGCACCTTCCGGTGCGCGCGTCGAGCCCCGACGGCACGTCCACCGAGACGATGGATGCGCCCGATGCGTTCATCAGCCGGATGACGCGTGCCAGCGGTTCACGCACCGCACCGCGTGCCCCGATCCCCAGGAGCGCGTCCACCACCGCGTCCGCGGCCTGTAACGCCCTGCGAAATCTCTCGAGGTCCTTCTTGCGCTTGAGCGGCCGCAACGCCACGCCCTGCTTTGCCAGGATGCGGCCGTTCAGGCGCGCGTCACCCTTGAGCGCGCGCAAGGGGACCGTGCCAAAGACATCGACGCGCACGCCCAGACGGATCAGGTGGCGCGCGGCCACGAAGCCGTCCCCGCCGTTATTCCCACCGCCGCAGGCGCAGACGACGCGGCTGCGCCGCTGTCGCAACCGATTTGCGTCCGTGTTTCGGGTTGCGACGGCAGTTCGGCGCAACAAACCATCAACCACCCGTGCCACAGCAAGGCCCGCGTGCTCCATCAGGAGCAGCATCGGAATACCATAGCGCTCCTCAGCCAGACGGTCCAGACGCTGCACGGCCTGAGGAGTAAGGACCGGCCTTCTCACGCCTGACGCCCTCTCGTGTATCTCCGGCGCCAATACGTCAGGAGGTCCTCAAAGGTCTTTTCAATGGGGATCTCCGGCTCCCAGCCCGTCGCCTGCTTGAACTTCGTGCAGTCCGGGATCTGCAGGGTCACGTCCGACGGCCTCAGGAGCGCCTTGTCCACCGTGACCTTGATATCCCCCTTGCGGGGCGAGAGCGAAAGCAGCATCTTCAGCGCATCCCCGACGCTCATCGTGCGGCTGCCGCCGATATTGTATACCTCGCCCGGCGGGCACTTCTGCACCAGGAGCCAGTACGCCCGCACGGTATCGCGCACGTCCGCGAAGGTGCGCACGCTCTCGAGGTTACCCACGCGCAGGACCGGCTCCTGCAGATCGTTCTCGATGCGCGCGATCTGCCGAGAGAAAGCCGAGGCACAGAAGATCTCACCCCTCCGGGGTCCCGTGTGCGTGAACATGCGCGTGCGGATCGTCTTGATACCATAAGAAAGGAAGTATTGAAACGCGATCATGTCCTCCCCGACCTTGCTCACCGCATAGGGGCTGGCCGGCCGGAAGGGCTGCGACTCCTTGATGGGGACCTCGTCTTCCCTGACCTGACCGTAGACCTCCGATGAGCTGCAGATGTGGATGACCGGATCGATCTGGGCGTGCCGGACCGCCTCCAGGAGGTTGACCGTGCCGCAGACGTTCGTCTCCAGGGTATTCACCGGCATATCAAAGCTCGTCGGCACGAAGGACTGCGCCGCCAAATGGAAGATGACGTCGGGCCGGATTCCGGCGACCGTGTCATAAACGGACTTGGAATCCAGGAGCTCGCAGTAATGGAGGCTCAGCTTATCGGCGATCTGGTCAATGTTGTCCATCGGGCTGCGCCACCGCCGGATCCCGTGAACCTCCAGGCTCCTGCCGCCGAGCCCCAGGATGTAATCGGCCAGGTGGCTGCCGACAAAGCCCGTGATCCCCGTGATCAGTATCTTTTTCATCGCGCTCTCCTTGTTCAGACTTTTTCAAGAACCACTATCATCTCATGGCCGAGCCAGCGCATCAGCGGCGCGGCCAGCTTCTCTAAGGCGTTGACCGCGCCGAAGAGTCCGCGCGGCACGAAGGGGCGAAAGGACAACCCGCCCGAAAGGGCGTAGCGCAAAAAATCGTGGTACAAAATCCGCCGGATCTTCAGCCGGGCAAAGAGCTCTTCGAAGCGCTTGCGGTCGCGGCGGAATATAATATAAGGTAAAGCCATGTTCGCGCCCGTGAGCCGGCCGTCCCCGACAATCCCCCACTCCCGGGCATGTTTGTCCGTGTGTTCGTGATTGAAGTGCCGGTTCATGAAGTATCCGAACGCCGTAGACGACGGTTCATCCAAAACGCAACGGCCTCCGACCACGAGCACACGGTCGACCTCTCTAAGAAACCTCTCAGGATTCGGGAGGTGATGCAAAACACCCAAAGCGTAAACCGCCCGCAACGACGCATCCGCAAAGGAGAGCGCACACGCGTCCTCGACCCGGTCGATCTCTTCGTCCGCCACCACATCAGAGGTGACGACGTCCGGGATATAGGACTTCAAAAATCCCGCCCCGCTGCCGATCTCAAGCGCCGGACGGTTCAACGGCGCGAGCCCCGTGTCCAAAGAGCGGAAGAGCTCATACACAAAGACATAACGCGCCTGCAACAGCGGATTGCTCCGAATGATCTGCCGGTGCACCCCCAGCGCATGGGGACCGTCGAGTTCAATCCCCCGACTTAGCGGATGGGCCCACCGGCGCCGCAACCAATCCCTCAAAACCCTCATAGGGACCCCTTGAGCCGGCCGGGACGCAGGCGCCCCACGGACCAGAGACGCCGGGCCACGCGGTATCCGTCGGGAGTACCGAAATCAAGCAAGGGCTTCTTCTCGACGCGCCCCCAGCAAGGCCGCCCCTCGCGGACCATCTGGGGGAAGAAATCGTACTCCAGGGAAAAGGGGGACCGGGGCATCAACCGCAGGGCCGTGCGGCTCATCACATAGATGCCCGCGTTATCAAAGGTGCGACGCACCCGCATCCTCTTCTCCACAAAAGAAACGATACGGCCACGCGTGTCCAGCGTCACGTTCCCGCGACCCGCACTCTTGCCGGGCGGCACGACGACAAGAGAGACGAGGCCGCGTTTCCTGTGATGGAAGACCACGAGACGCGCAAGGTCCGCGCCGCAAAAAGAATCTCCGTTCAAGACCAGGAAAGGATCGCTCCCCATCCAGCGCCGCGCGCCGGCGACCGCACCGCCCGTGCCCCGGGCCGACTTCTCGACGACACAACGCACGCGCCAGGGCCGTTCGATATCTTTGGCGGCGCGCCGGATCATCTCGCCCTTATAGCCGGCGCACAGGATGAAGCGCCGCAGCCCGAAGGACGCGCAATAATCCATCAGCATCCCCAAAAAGGGCACGCCGCCAAAATCAGCGAGCGGCTTAGGCCGGTCGGCGACCAGCCGTCTCAGGCGCCGGCCCTCGCCGCCGCAGAGGATCACCGTGTCGATCCGGGAAAGGTCAATGGCCATCGTCAAAAATTCGTGTCCGGACGGTAATAGATGATCTGACTGCCCAGATCATCGAACTTAAAGGGCACGCGCAGGAGCGACCGCATGACCCGGCGCACCCGCGGCTGATCGTCGGGCCGCACGAAGAGGAGCATGAACCCGCCCCCGCCGGCCCCCAGGATCTTACCCCCTAAGGCCCCGGCCCGGCGGGCCCGGCGGTACGCCTCGTCGATGGCGGCCGTGGAGATCTTGTTGCTCAGCGTGCGCTTGATCTTCCAGGCCTCGTGCAGGAGCCGGCCGAAGTCGTCCAGGCGCAGGCGCGGCGCGTTCAGGATCGCGAGCGCCTCGGCGACCATCTGGTACATGGCCCTGAGCTCAGGTCTCTTGCGCGGGATATTCTTGATCTGCTCGCCCGCGATCTCGGTCGCCAGACGCGAGAACCCCGTAAAATACAACATCAGGTGGTCGTGAAAGACCTTTATCTTCCTGGGCTCCAACGTCACCGGGCTCACCTCGATGTTGCGTTCGCCCTTGAACGTCGTGTGATTGAGGCCGCCGAAGGCGGTGATCACCTGGTCCTGCGAGCCGACGTTCTCCTTCATCCAGTTCTGTTCGATCTCGATCGCCTCGATGGCCAGCTGTTTCTTGGAGACCATCCGGCCCAGGACGGCGTAGAGCGCGTTGAGCAGGCCCACGGTGAAGGCGGAGCTGGAACCGATCCCCGAGCGAGCCGGCAGATCACCCACGTGCTGAACACTGACTCCTTTCTTGATCTTGAGAAAACGCAGTGTCTCGCGCACCGCCGGGTGCTGTATCTGACGAACACTCTTGACCATCTCACGCTTCGAATACACGACGCGGTGCTTGCAGCCGAAGAACGGCGGCAGGTACCCGCACGTCAGGTAGCAATACTTGTCGATCGTGACGCCGAGCGTCGCGCCCGGGTGGCGCCGATACCAGACGGGGTAGTCCGTCCCCCCTCCGAAAAATGAGATGCGAAACGGTGTCCTGCTAATGACCATACGTCAGCTCCCGCGTAGAAAAACGGTTCCAGAAAAACCCTTCATCGGCGTCCCGCCAGGTATCTGAGATAATCGTCTATTTTCTTTTTGGGGTTGCGCTCGTACGCCAGCCTCTGGAGGGCGTTGCGGCGGCCCCAAGGCAGGTCATCACTCTCCAGGACGCCCGGTTCCTGTTTGCCATACAGGTCCCAGTCGTTGGAAAGGAGCCTCATCCGGTAGGCGCCCTTCGAGGCGAGGGCCCGCAGCTCCGTCCCCGGAAACGGCGTCGCGACCGGGAACGTCACGGAATACATCTCCAGCTCCTGAGCCAGATCGATGGCCTTCAGGATGTCCTCCTCGGTGTCGCCCGGCAAGCCGATAATAAAGGCGCCCACGGGCAGGATCCCAGCGGCCTTCGTCCACGCGAGGGTGTTCTTGATCTGGGCAACCGTGATGTTCTTCTTGATCCTCTTCAGTGTCTGGTCGTTGGCGCTCTCGATCCCGTAAAAAATAAAGTAACAGCCGGCCTTCCGCATGCGCTTCAGGAGCGCCGGACTCATGCTGTCCACGCGCGTGCTGCAGGACCAAGTGATCTTTTTGTGCAGGCCGCGCTCCATCATGACCGTCAGGAAACGCTCGAACCAGGGCATGCTGACAATGAACGTCTCATCCAAAAAGACGATGGACGTGCACCCGAAATCCCGGATGTTGCGCTCGATCTCGGCGATCACCGACGCGACACGGCGATGCCGGATACGCTCTCCCAATGAACGACAACAGAAGACGCAGCGATACGGACACCCCCGCCCCGATACCATCGGCAGCTCGCACGCCGTCCTGTGGGGATACGTACCACGATAGTTGGAGAGATGGAACTCCTCCCATGCTGGAAAGGGCAGGGCGTCCAGATCCATGATGCGCTTGACCAAAATCGCCTCCATCCCCGGGACCACCACGCCGCCGATCTTCGAGAGCGCCCGCGGGTCATCCAGAGAGCCCAGGACCGACACAAGGATATCCTCCCCCTCGCCGCACACGGCAAAGTCGAACTGCGGGAACTCCGCGAGCGTCTCGCGAGGAAGCGCGATCACATGGGGCCCGCCTACGCAGGTCTTGACCTCCGGGAAGTCATTTTTGATGCGCTGCGCCAGCGCCGCGGCCGTCCGGATCTGGACGGTGAGCGCCGTAAACCCCACCAGCGCCGGCCGCACCCGACCTATCAACGCAAGCAACTTATCGGCCGAATAACGGTCCATGACCATATCAACATACCGGGCCCTGAGACCATCCCTCTTAGCGGCCGCCAGAAGATAAGCGATCCCGATGTGCGGGGTCTCCTGATTGGGCACGCCCTCTTCGATGCGAGCCCGCAGCTGACTCCTCTGATCAACCTCCCAGCCCTTGCTGGGGTTGACGAACAAGACGTCCACGCGTTTATCGTTATGCGACGATGGGATCATGGTGTGCGCCCGGCCTCACGTATCCCGGCGGGAAAGGATCGGATCCCGCGCGGGCCACGAGATGTCAAGGCGTGGGTCGTTCCAGTTATAGGTGAGCTACTTCTCCGGATGATAATAGGTCGACTGCTTATAAGGAAATACCGCCATGTCGATCGTGACGCCGAGCGTCGCGCCCGGATGGCGCCGGTACCGGCCGGGGTAGTCCGTTCCTGTCTAAAAACGGTTTCCGATGAAGACCTCTCGAATGATCTGAAACAACGTCCCGAGGCCGCTCTTGATGATCGACATCTTCCGGACGCCACCGACGCGCTTGGGTTCGTCACCGGGGATATCACAGACCTTCAGCTTGAGCTTGGCGGCACGGATACTGGACCCGGTCTCCCAGCTGTTCATGCGCCAGAAACGCCTGGTCAACCAGTCCCCGCTGCTTAATCGCGGTAACCCCATCTTGACGACCGAAGCACGCCGGTAGGCCCTGAGGCCGACAAGTGCATCGGTGTAATGACCGCCAAACAAAAAATTGATCATGTCCGTAAAAAGCCGGTTCCCGAAGGCCGTGAAGACATCATCGTCTTCGCTCTTGGCCGCTCCCGCGTACCGGGAGGCGATGACCATGTCATGACCCTCGCGGATCTTGGTCACCAGCTGCGGAATAAGCTCAGGCAGGCTATTGCCGTCCGGCGTGCACATCACGATGATCTCGTTTTGGACCAGAGGAAAGACCTCTTCCTGGGCATTCGGCAACCCCTTTCCCGACTGGATCAGGACGGGATACTTGTGCTCCCGGCAGTATTCCAATGTCCCATCTGTTGAGCCGCCATCGGCCACGATGATCTGATCGACCCCTTCTTTATCGAACCGGGACATGAACCACTTCATGCCCTCGATCTCATTGAGGGTCGGCAGGAGCAGGGTCACCCTGTCCCGCTGGCGCTGGGCCTCAGACATGGATCCCTGTCTTCACGCGTCCCTCTCTGAAACGATGGGGTGAGCACACGGCCACGGAATATTGAACCGCGCATCGTTCCACTTATGCGTAAACTGCCTCTCGGGCCGATAGTAGGTCGACTGCTTGTAATAAAAGACCGCCCTTTCGCTCGTGACATAGTGACCATTGCCATATCCGGCCGGGACGTAGACCTGGAGGCGGTTGGTGGCGCTCAGCGTGAAGGTCTGCCACTTGCCGAAGTGCGGCGACTCCGGACGCCCGTCCAGCACGACAAAGAAAAACTCCCCCCACAGACACGAGATCAGCTTACACGTCTCCATGTCCCCGTGGATGCCGCGCAGGACGTTTTTCCGGGAGACCGAAATATCGTCCTGGATGAACCGAACATCGATGCCGTGACGCCGGTAGAGCTCTTCGTTGTAGGTCTCCACATAATAACCGCGCTTGTCTTCAAATATGTCAGGAGTGACCAGCAAGACGCCGGGAAGTCGTGTCGGCGTAACTTTCATATTATCTCTCCTTGAAGTAATTCTTTTTCATTTTGAACTCATCCTGGTTCTTGATGAACCACCCCCACGTCTGCCTCAGGCCCTCGATGAGCGGTGTGGAGGGCCGATAGCCGATGCGGCGGCGCGCCTCGGTGATGTCCATGACGCGCTTGGGGAACCCCGATGGTCTGGTCGCGTCAAACGTGTACCGGAAGTCCAAAAAAGAGTGCAGGGCCTCGATGAGCTCCCGGATGCTGCACGGCGCCCCGCTGCCAAGGTTCACAAAACCGCCCCCGGTCCCATGGGTGAGCGCAAGGATGAGCCCCTCGGCCACGTCCCGGCTGAAGACAAAGTCACGCACCGCCGAACCGTCCCCCCAGACGACCAAGGGATCCTCTTTGCGGTAGATACGACACATGAGGCTCGGGATCACCATGGCGTTCTCCGGATCGAAGTTGTCGCCAGGACCGTAGACGTTGCTCGGCCGCACGATCGCAAAGTTCTCAAGGCCGTACTGGACCTTATAGGCGTGGATCTGGAGCTCGGCCATGCGCTTGGCCCACCCCGCAAAGTCCATCGGGACGCTGTCCAGGCGGTAATCCTTCTCGCGAAAGACGTCCGTCGGCGCATACGCCCCGATCGAACTCGTGTAGACGACCTTACCGACGCTGTTCACACGGCAGGCCTCCAGGATATTGGTGTTCATCAGGAGCGTCGGGACGAAGTGGCTGGCCAGCTTCTTCTCCGTCACCTGCGCCGACCCCTTGATCCCCGCCAGATGGCAGACCGCGTCCATCCCCTGTGTGAGCTTCCGGCAGAGCTTCGGATCGGTGATATCTCCATAGACATAACGGACGTTTGCCGTAATATGAAGACGATCCAAAGACACCACCGTCACGCGGGCGCCGGCATCATGCAAGATCTGGACCACGGGCCGGCCGATCAGGCCGGTGCCGCCGGTGACCAGGACTCTCTTGCCCACAAAGTACTTCAACACGTTGGGATCAATCATAACGTTCCTCTATTCGTCACTCAAAAGCCGGATCCCCGGCTGGCGCGCAGATGTCTCCGGCCCGAAGCAGCGAAAAACAAGAACCGTTCAGTACACAAGACGCATGCGGGGCCGCCCCTTTGCGCAAGGCTCAGCGGTTTTTTTTGCACCATCCCTCGTACCACCTCACGCTATCAATGAGCCCTTCTTCCAGAGAGACCTCGGGTTCGAACCCGAGCACGTCCCTGGCCTTGGACGTATCCACCATCCGCCGGGGGATGGCTGTCGGCCGGTCCGCATTGAAGACCACGCGGGCATCGCTATAGCCCGCGGCCTTTAGGATCGTTTCAACGCACGCCCGGATCGTGACGGCGCGGCCGTAACCGATGTTCACCGGATCGCACACCGCGTGCTTCTCCAGCATCAAGAGGCACCCGCGCGCCAGGTCCGTGACGTGCAGGAAATCCCGCACCTCCTCGCCCGTGCCCCACACCTCGTAAGGGTCCAGCCGCTCCACGGCCTTGCGGATGAGCATCGGGATCACGTGGCCGGCGTGCATGTCAAAGTTGTCGTAGCGGCCGTACACGGCGCTGGGCCGCACCAGGGCGATCTTGACCTTGGACTTGGAGGCCACGAACTCCGCGAGCCGCTCCAGGTATCGGCGCATCCACCCGTAACCGAAGTACGACGGGTGCGTGGGCCCACTCCAGAACTCCTCTTCTTTCACCGGATGGTCGCTGACCGGATAGCCCGTGCTGCTGCCGAAGATGAGGAAGCGTTCGATCCCCGCCGTCCACGCGGCCTGGAGCATCTGGGCGTTGAGCACGAGGTTGGCCGTGATCGCGGCCATGGGGTTGCCCGCTGTCACGGCGGCCGCGGCCACGGCCCCGGCCGCATGAAAGACGTACTGCACCCCGTCGCAGACCTTCAAGCAGTCTTCCTGGCGGGTGAGGTCCGCGCGGACGGTCTCGATGGCCCCGTCGGCTATCGGCAGGGGTCGCTCGTGCACCGGCACGCGCACCTTCGCCCCAGCCTTCAGCAAGGCCTCGACGATGTGCCGGCCCACGAAACCCGTGCCCCCGGTCACGAGGACCCGCGCGCCCTTATAGAAAACCGACTCCTCCATCCTATCTCTCCTCTAATGACCTATCGAACGGATTGAACTCGTTTCTTTTTTCGGCGTCTGGGGTCATCCGATGACCCCCGTAGCGGAGGGGGGACCCAGAGGCCGAAGGCCGATGGGGGGAACCACGGGAGGGTTCCCCAATGGGGGCGCGGGGGACAAGGATGACCCCAGGCGCCGAAAAACGCCGAAATCTCCGTAGCCGACGGCGAAAAACTTCGTCTGCGGGGTAGGGATGTCCGCCACGGCGATGTTGCTCATGATTTTGAATGCTCGAGCTTCTTTTTCAGGGACTCCCGGATCGAGGCCGGATCGAGGCCGATGCTCCGGCGCACGTCCGGCAGCCTGCCGTAACACGAGCAGAAGTCGTCCGGCATCCCGTGATACGCCATCTTCAGGTGCCCCACCTCGGCGATGGCCTCATACAGGCCGAAGGCATCATGGACCACGACGATCTCGGTGTCCTTAAAGCGGCATATCGCTTCCTGATCAATGGGTTTTATCGTGTGAAAATAGACGAGGTTGACCGCCAAGTCCCGGCACGCCTCCAGGACATTGCCCAGGAGGGGGCCCGCCGTCATCACCGTCACCGCCGCGCCCGCGTCCTTGAGCACGACCGCCTCACCGAAGACGGGGTCCGTGTCGATCGCGTGCGGATGGTCTGAGAGCCGGAAGTACGTCGGCCGGCCGTTCGCATACTGGCTGCGAAAAAGGACATCCAGCTCCTTTTCGGAACCGGGCTGGATGACCTCCATGCCGGGCAGGAGGCGCAGGATCGCCAGGTCCGTATATGCGTGGTGGGTCGCCCCGTCCCAGGCGTAGTCGAACGACGCCCCGCAGGTCACGATGTTGCCGCCGAAACGGTTGTAGCACAGGTCGATCTTGATCTGCTCATAGCTGCGCTCGGTGATGAACGGGGTGATCGTGTGCATCACCGGGATCATCCCCGCGGCGCTCATCCCCGCGCCGGTGCTCACGATGGTGTTCTCGCAGATACCGATATTATAGAAGCGGTCCGGGTAGGCCGTCTTAAAATCCTCGAAGAGATACACGCTCACGTCGCCGAACAACAGGACGATGCGTTCATCGCGCGATGCCAAGTCCATGAGCGTCTGTCTAAACCGCTTCCTCATCCAACTCCTCCATCAAACGCGTGAACTCTTCATCCGTCGGACACCGGCGGTGCCACGCGTAATGATCGCAGACCATCGTAGGGCAGCCGTATCCCTTCTTCGTCTGGGCCACGACCGCGCGGGGCTTGGCATCGGCCGGCGCCCTGGCCAGGACGGCCTTGAGGGCCGCCACGTTGTGGCCGCGGACCTCCTCCACCCGGAACCCGAAGGCCCGCAACTTCTCGACGGGGTTGGTGATCTGCAGGCCCCGGCCGTGGGACATGTTATTATCGTAGATCACGGTGAGGTTGTCGAGCTTCAGGTTGCTGGCCACCATCAGGGCCTCCCAGACCGACCCTTCGTTGGCCTCCCCGTCGCCGATCACCACGGTGACGCGCCGGTCGGATTTTTTGATCTTGAAGGCCAGGGCCATGCCCACGGCCACGCCGATCCCGTGGCCCAACGAGCCCGTCGAGACCTCTATCCCCGGCACCTTCAGCCGGTCCGCGTGGCACCCGAAGTCCGTCCGGAAACTGCCGAAGGATGCGACACGCGCAATGTCAAAATAGCCCAGGCGCGCCAGCGTGCAATAGTGCGCGAGGCTCGCGTGGCCCTTGCTGAGGATGAAGATATCCCTTTGGTCCCAACCGGGATTCTTGGGGTCGTGGCGGTGCGTCCCGTAGACCGCGCACAGGATCTCCACCACCGAGAAACACGACGGGATGTGGCCGTGCCCGCTCGCCTTGGCGATCTTCAGGATGTCTTGGCGCACCGCGCGGCAAAAACGATTCATCTGATTTCAAGATAAGAGAGGCGTGAGGTCATCGGCAGGCGCTGGACCCGGACCCTGTTCAACCCGAAGACCTCCTGCAGGGCCAGGGTCTCACCGGGAAAGATATCATCGCACAGCTCGTCAAAGACAAGAATGCTGCCCTTCATCAGGTGCGGCTTGACCGCCTTCAGGGCCGCCCGCGTGGGCTTGTAAATATCGAAGTCGAAGATCGCCAAGGCCACCATCGTCTCGGGGTGCCGGCGCAGGTACGCAGGCACGGCCTTGGCCGCGTCGCCCTTGATAAGCTCAAAGCGCTTGATGTGTGCCATGGGGTTGAGCTGCTCCTGGAGCCTCAGCAGCTCGTCGAGCTGGTCGGCGTAATCGCGCGCCACGCCGTAATCGCCTTCCCGGCACCCGTGGGACTCACCGTCCTTGGCCGCCACGCCCTTGAAGCCGGCGAAGGTGTCAAACCCCAGGATCTTGCGGTGACGATTAAAGGGTTCGAGGATACTGCGCAGCGACACCAGCCACGAGAGCGTCTGCCCCCAGCGGACCCCGAACTCGATCACCACGCCGTGGGTGTGGAGGATCTTTTTGTATATCTCGTAAAAAAACAGGAGCCGCGCCAGGGCGCGCGAGGGCGCGTAGACGCCGAAGTTCGCCAACAGCTCCTTGTCCGGGATGGGGGAGTCCTTGAGGAGCTCCACGAGCCGGCGCTCGGTGTCCCTTTCCCGGCCGCTCGAAAGCACGACCGTCTTGTTCGCCTTCCTCTTCCGCCGTCTTGTCATCGCTGCCATCCCCTCTTGTTCGCCCGCCACCACGCCACGGTCTCGCGGATCCCCTCTTCGATCCCCCGCCGGGGCGTCCATCCGAGGACGGTGCGGGCGCGCTCTGTGTCGAAGGCCCGGAACTTGACGGCCGCCTCACAACCAGTCCCATAGGTGATCTTTTGGGGCCGGTGGTCCGCCGCCGAAAGGACCCAACCGACCAGGTCCCCCACCTTCACCTGACGTCCCGATCCGATATTAAACACGTCGTATTTCAGATCCTCTTTCTCAAGCATCAGGGCGAGGGCCTCGGCAAAATCGGCGGCATACACCACGTCGCGCGTCACGTCCTGAGAGCCCCACACCTCAAAGGGATCCTGGCGGTCCACCGCCTTGCGGACCAGGGCGGGGATCACGTGAGAGACCTTCGGATCGAACTTCGCAAAAGGCCCGAAGATGTTCGTCGCCCGCACGATCACCGTCTCTATGCCCGTCTCTTCATGCCAGAAGCGGCAGAGTTTCTCGATAAAGCGCATGCCCCACGCGATGCCGCGATGGGCCGCCGGCGGATCGACGCTGAAGTCAAGATCGCCCTCTTTTAAGGGGACCGCGGCCTCCTGATAGGCCGTGGCCGACCCGATATAGACGACGCGCCGCACGCCGGCCTCGGCGCACGCGCGCAACAGGTTCATGTTCATCGTCACGTTGTCGGCGACCTGCCGGGCCTGCAGGGCAGCTGTCCCGGCCGCGCCCGTGACGTTGCCGGCCGCCAGGACCGCCATGGTGCAGCCCGCGACGCACGCGCGCGCCTCCTCGAAACAACGCAGGTCCGCGCGCCGCCAGGTCAGGCGTCGGTCCTTCAAGAAGGGCTTCGTGCGCCGATACGAGGCGCGCAGGGCGGTGTCGGTTGGCCCGGCCAACAGGACCTTCACGATGTGCGCGCCCGCACATCCGGTCGCCCCGGCGATGAAAACGGTCCGTCTCGTGTTCATGGTCTGTTCACCGGCGGATCGCGGTGGACGGTCTTCATGATCTTGCGGCCGTTGACGAACGGCCGCCTCTTGTGCACGCCGCCGACAGGGCGTCGACGGTGGCCGCCGCGATGCCGCGCGTCTTCTGGCGCACCACATCATAACCGACCTCACGGACCAATGCAACTGTTTCATCCGTGGATCCGCCCTCAACCACCAAGATCCGGTCTACCCGCTCCTTTCGGATCCGCGGGATGACCCGCCTCACCCCATCAGCCTCGTTCAATGTCGGCATCATCAATGTCACACGCATGCTGCTCTTGCATCGTCTAACGCATCATATAAAAATAGGGGATGATCTTGCGTCCCAGCAACAGCCAGACGGAGATGGTGTCATACGTCCCCATCTCCACATAGACCTTGTGGAAGAACTGTATCTGACTGAAACAGATAAGGAGAACGGCCACCTGCACGCCGAAGAAGGACCACCAGTTCCGGGAACGCAAGAGCTGCAGTAAGGCCAGGAGCGCGAAGAGACACATGACGATCTCCAGGCTCATGGCGAACCGGATGACACGGGTGAACTTCAAGACGCTCAATAAAGGAAAAAGGACGAGCAGAAACAAGAGGCCATACGCGTGCAGGTGCCCCATCTTGCGCGCGGAGAGGAGATAAAAAACGTACCCCAAGCAGAGGATCGTGACCCAGGGGCATAAGAGCAGAAAGTCCACCAGAAACTTGAACCACGGCCCGGTGCCGAACTGGCTGTACGAGGTCATCCCCGGATTGGCGACCGGCCCACCCATATGCACCCCGGAAACGAAGTCCACCAGCGCGGCGAAATTACCCCATCCCCCCAGAAAGACGATGTATAGAACAAACGCCCCGACGGGAGGTGCCAGCACGACCCAGGCAAAGTCCTGCAAGGGCAGGTCCTTGACGTAGAAGACCTTAAAGACGATCCAGGCCACAACGAAGAAAAAGATCAGGAAGGCCGAGGCCTCTTTGATCGTCAGGGCCACGATACACGCCGCACAGAAACCAAAAAAGGCCCAGCGCCGGCGGGTCATGAGGTATTCAAAAAAGAGCCAAAATGGGACCGCCCAAAAGAGGTGCAGCAGGCTGTCCTGGAGGATCCGGCGAGAAGAAGCCATCATGAGAGGGCTGCAGGACAAAAGTAGGGTATACAAGACCGCGAACTCCTGACCCAGGTAACGCCTGGAAAAATAATACGAGAGGGCGAGAAAAAGCACGAACGCCATAAAGGAGAGGTGGGCGAGGGAACGGTATGTGTCAGGGAAGACCTTGAGCCACGTCCCCGTGAAAATGGTGAAACCAAAGCGGCCCGGGTGCGGGAAAGGATGGATCTCCGGGGTGTCGAAGTGGTGGTGTAGCGCGCGGGGGATCGACCGAATGCCGTCCTGTGCAAACGCCTGCGCGTACTTCATGTAATACCCTTCGTCGGAAGACGTTGCGAAACGGTCCTCCGCCGGGATGGACCGGTAGGCCATCACCAGCGGCACGGCGATCAGCAAAAGACACAATCCCTCAAAGAAATAACTCATCCTGCCTATCCACCACGCTTCCTGGACATTCTCCGGTGCGGTCCTGCGGCCGTCTCCTTTTTCATATCGTCTTGTGTTCATCTATCGGCACCCTTCTGTGTGAACATGGGCAGGGTGACACAGAAACAGGCCCCCTTGCCGGGCTGCGAGGTGACGGTGATCTCACCGCGGTGCTGTTTGACGATCCCGTAGGCCACGAACAGTCCCAGCCCCATGCCGGGCGCGCGGTCGTCCCCGCCGCCCAGGATCCCCTTCGACGTGATGAAGGGGTCGAATATCCTGTCCTGCATGTCTTGCCGGATCCCCGGCCCCGTATCGGTGAAGCACGCCCGGACGGTCTTCGTGTCCAGGTCGCTGTCCAGGGTGATGGTCAGCCTGCGTTCGGCCCCTGCCCGCATGGCGTCGCGGGCGTTGACGATGACATTGCTAAAGACCTGGGCCATCTGGGCCGCGTTGCACGCCACGCGCGGGGCCTCGCGCATCTGGGTGGCGACCTCGATGCGCTCTTCTTTGAGCATCCTCTCAAGCAACACCAAGACCTGCTTGACCACGTCCTTCAAGTCCACCAACCCCCTTTTGTCCGCCTTGGAACCCGAAAAGTCCAACAGCGACTTGGCGACCCAGGAGCCCCGGCGCGCGATATCGATGATCGCCTGGAGCGCATCGCTCTTCGCCCGCAGATCGGCGCTGGCATGCGCCAGCTCCGCCCGGCCGAGGATGACCTCAAGGACGTTATTGAACTCGTGGGCCACCCCGGTCGCGAGCGCCCCGACGGTCAACATCTTTGAGCGCTGTAAGAGCTGCTGCTGGGAGCGGCGCTCCGCCGTGACGTCACGCGAGTGCACGATAAAAAAGGGGGCCGCCGCCGCGACACGCAAGGGAATGATCGTGACGGCCTTCACCATCGGACCGCCGCCGGGCCTGGGGACCTCGGCCTCAAAGACCTGGGGCCTGCCGGTTCGTGTCACCCGGCTCAACACCCCGCTCAACTTCTCCCGGGACGACGGCGGCCAGTGTCCCAGCAGGTCGCTGTCCAGGGCCTCCTCGCGGGGACGGCCCATCATCGCCAGGCCCGCGCTGTTCACGGACAGGCACCGGCCCGATTGGTCGTAGAGCTCGATGCCGTCCTTAATCCCCTCGACGAGCCCTTCGTAGAGCATCTCCGAAGAAGAGATCCGGACCGCATCGAGCCAGAAGCGAAAGAGAAAAACGATGATGATGCTCAGGATCAGGAAGAACCCGAGAAAGATAAAGATGATGAGAAAACGGACCGTCGGGACCTGCGTCGCCGCATCCACGAAGAGGAGCGTCCACCCCGGCAGGCTCGGCAGTGCGACCCGGACAAAAGAATAGCGCTGACCCTGAATAGTCAGGGTGGAACGGATCGCGTCAAAATCGTCGAACCCCGCGGCCTCCCAGGGCCCTGAGCCGAACTGCATCGATGAACGCAGCATCTCCTTCTGTGTCTCGGATAAAGGGCGGACCGTGCGAAAGACCCACTCCGGCCGGCTCGAGACGAAGATCACCCCTTCCGGACTCAATAAAAAGACGTAGGACCTGGAACGGAACTGCAGTGAAAGGTCGTCCAGCCGGCCCTTGGCGACCGCCACACCGAGGACAAAGGACGTGGGATCGGCGGCCCGCACGATGGGAAACGACACATAAAACCCTCTCTCACCCGAGGTCACCCCCTTGGCGAGATAGACGGCCGGCTCCCCCTCCAGGGCCCTCTGGAAATAGGGACGGAAGCTGTAGTTCTCGCCGACGAAGCTCTTCGGAGAGTCCCTGTTCGAGGAGGCGACGGTCAGGCCGGTGCGGTCCATCAGATAGCACACATCGGCGAGGAGCGCGTTGCGGTAACGGTCCAGGCGCTCGTTGATGACCGCCAGATCCCCCGCCGACAGGGCGGGCCGGGTGAGGGCGTCGGCCACCCGGGGATGACGCGCCAGCGCCTCGATGCCGCGCATCCGGTCGATGGTCGTCTCGACGACCTGGGCGAAGAGTTGTGTCTCCAAGCGGCGCGCCCGCGTCTCATCCAGACGGGCCCGCTGGGAGTGGAAGAGCACGACGTGATAGACCAGGGAAAAGAACGCCGTCAGCGACACGACCGCGAGCAGGAAGAAGAAGACGGCACGCCGCCGCTGCCGCCGGACAAAGAGGACGGACCGCAGATTCTGCCAGATCGCGAAAAAGGCGATGCTCGCGGCAAGGACAAAACCAAGGAGGCCGCGGAAAAACGAGATCGGGACGCCTGCCACAGAAAGAAACACATCCGTATTGAAGACGCGGGCAGGCATGAAACCGGCCGGAGGCACGATGAGACCCGCAGCCAACCCATAGAAGATCAACGCCGCTGCGGCGACCCGCAACGAACACACGCAAAGGGAAGATTTCAGGTCATGGCGTCGGGAAAAATGACCGAGCAGGGCCGCTGCGCCGAGGGCGCCGCCCAATCCCAGGGTATAGCGCACGACGATCTCGCAGCCCAGCGGCCCGCCCAAAAACCCCAGGGACACCGCTGGCAGGACGAAACCATAGAGCCAGCGGGGATAGCGGCTGCCGGAGAGGCGCTCCCATCCCGCCCGGACAAACTCCACCAGAAAGACAAATGAAAGGAACAAGACGACCAGGCGCGCCAACCGGAAGGCCGAGCCGTCCCCAAGACAGAACGCCACCATCTCCAGCCACTCATGGACGCCGTGGATGATGCCGAAGAGACCCAACCATAACCAGGAGAGCGAGGGCCTGTCCGGTGACGGCCTGAAGAGGGCCAGGCACACCGCACCCAAAAGGATAAAAGAGGCGCCGGAAAAAAAGGTGATGAAATCCAGCTGCTCAGCAAACATCGTCGGGCATCATAAAAAGATGATGTTCGATATCTTCATGTTGCACTTGGCGATCGTCGAGTCCTTCTCCTTGGGTGTGATGTTGATGCTCTCGACGAACAAGAGGTGCGGGGCGCTCGCCACGGCGTGCATGAACGTCAGGATCTGCTCCATCTGCGCCTCGCAGTTCAGGTCCACCGAGACCTTGCGGCTGACGGCATCCTCTTCGGTGTTCAACGGCTTCATGTCGACGATGTAGAGCGACGCGCTGCGGGCCATCTCGTCCACCTCGCCCAGGAGATACGCCACCTCCTCTTCCTGTGTGCTCGCCTTATTGGCGTAGTAGATCTGGAACGCGTCGGCCGCGGCCTTGACGCGGTCCTTTTCCGCGACGATCCGCACGTTCTTAGAGATAAGATCCGTCTGCGTCGTGATCCGTTCGTCGAGGAGCATCAGGCGGCCGGCGACGGGCGCGATCAAGAGGTGGACCACCAGCGCCGCGCCCACGACCACCGCAGCCGCGCCGAAGAGCAGCCGTTCCCGCTTGTTGAGACGCGCCAAAAAGGCCAGGTTGATCACGTCATCTCCCCCCACTTCTCAAGCGTGCCGGAAAGCTCAAAATCCACCAACTCCCGCCCCTCCATTTTTTTCTTCGAGGTGTAGCGCGTCTTCACCTCTTTGAGGGTGTCTGACTTTTCCAGCTCCCCGGCGTAGGCGAAGACGACGGCCATGGACGTTGCCTCGCCCTTGACGGAAAAGGCCCCGCCCTCCCTCAGGCGGACATTGATGACGGCGACCTCGTGGGGGGTCAACCGGTGCACCTCAGCCAGGACGTTCAAGAGATACCCGCGGCGGTCCAGGTACTTGCGCACGACGCGGACGCGCGAAAAGTCCTTCTCGATCGCCGCCGCCTCGCTATTGAGCTTCCTGTACTTCTGGTTAAGCTTCTGCAGGTACTCCGCCTTGAGATAGATGTGGACGAGAAAGGTAGCAAAGATGAATAAGAGCGTCGTCATGGCCAGGATCCCCGTGCGGATCACGTCACGGCCGCGCTCTTCCAGGGCCTGACGCAGCTTCATCTCCTCGGGGATAAGGTTGATGCCGGGGACGACGCTCGCCGCGGCCGGGGCGGCCACGTTCAGGATCGAGACCTCCTCCATCGTGAAGGCCTCCTTGGCCAGGTTATCGCTGCGCGTGAGAACGTCCGGCGCCTCGATGATCTTGATCGGGATGCGGAAGGCGTCCAGCATCATGACCTCGAGATCGCGCAGCCGCCCCACCGCCCCGCAGAAGGCGACGACCGTCGGCGACACCTCGATATCCTCAAGATGGTAGGCGTCCAGAGACTTCTTGAGCTCTTCGATATAGCGGGTCAGGTGCTTCTCGCGCTCGGTCAAAAGCTGATGCGCCCCGACCGCGATACTGCGGGAAAAGATCAGTTTGCCCTTCAAGAAGACGCCGAAGTCCGTCGTGGCGGTGTCCACGTGGATCAGGGCAAACGGCGCCTCCTGCACCTCGAGCCGAATATGCTGATACACGAGCGCCCCGACCGCCTCGGAAGAAAAGAATATCCGGTCGAGCCGCGCCCCCGCCTCGTTGAAGAGCGCGAACTGACGATTGACGATGTCCTTGTTGACGATGGCCAAGAGGAGCTTCGTGTAACTCTGGCGGAAGACGCCGATATTGACGAAATCGATGATGACCTCTTCGCGGGCATACGGCGTCAACCGGCCGGCCTGGAGGTTGATGATGTCCTTGATCTCCTTGGGGTCTTGGGAGGGGATCTCGATGTTCTTGGTGATGAGAAAGTGCGCCGACAGACACAGGGCCAGATTGAAGTCGCCGCGGCGGCGGTGGTGCGCAAGGAGCTCCTTGAGCGACGCGACGGTCTCCTCGCGGCTCGCCCCGCGGATATCCTTGTAAAAAAACTCCGTCACGATCCGCCGGGGTCCGAAGACCTTGACGCGCGCGGCCTTGATCGCGTCCGTGACGAAATCAAAACAGACCAGGTCCTTCGCTCCCGAAGCACAAAAGGCGCGGGGCCAACGCCCCCTCCTCTGTGCACGCCGGGATCCCTGGGAAGACGCTCGTGGGCTCATGGGGAAGTACGCCAATAGCGGGGGCCAACCTCATAGCCCTCTTCGGCAAAGGTGCGCTCAAAGACGGCGGTCACGGAAAAAGACCCCCCCCTGCCTGCCATCTGCGCCGCGCATGTGGCGGAAAAGTACGACGAAGTGACGGTGAACGCCTGGGCCGCCAACTGCTCCAAAGAAAGCTTCTCCGGATCGGTGAGACCGACAATATCCTCCGCGATGCGCTCGGCAGACGCAAAGACACCATCGTCCAGCGTCCCCCAGCGCGCATCGGGGCCGCGGCGGTACCGGTCGATCTTGCCGACAAGCCCGGTTTCCAGGCCCAGGGCCTCCAAGACCTCTGCCGACACCGTATTGATATTCAGCCGGCCGCCGCCAAAGACCGTGACGTAACCCTTTATATTCTCATATATTGTAACGTCAAACCCACGAACAAGCAACAACTCATCCGGGCTCTCAAAAGAGGCATCCTTACATGAGTAAGGGGCGGGCAACCCTTCGTAAAAATCATCCTCAGCACCCTTGGGCTGGGCAGCGGCATCCGAGTCCCGCCAATCCACCACGGCGTCCGCCAACTCTTGGGCTTGCGGGGGTCCGACACCCAGTACGACCTCAAAGAGACGCACGAGCACATCCTGCGCCGCGGTGTTGAGGTTGACCTTGGCCTCCTCATCCGCCAGGCCGTAAAAAAACCGCGACTCACACGAGATAGGGCCTCCCAAGGTATAACCCAGGGAGAAGACGGCCGGACCGATGCTGATGTCCTTGAAGAGGTCCTCCCGCTCCAGCCAGGGCCGCACGGGTTCCTCTTCCTCCTCTGGCGCCCCGTCTTGACGGCGCGCCAGGAACGTCCGCGCCCGGTTCAGGCCCGCCTCGCAGGCCCGGCGCAGGGTGGCGTCCTGAATCAGGCGCTGCGAAAAAAGCAACTGATGCCGCGCCGTCGTGCCGAGCGACACGGCAAAGAGGGCAAGGAGGCTCAGGACCCACGCCACGAGGATAAGGACGCTCGCCCGCCGGCCCGCGAGGGGGACCCGCCCATCGGCGAGGTGAACCCGCTTGTCGGCGAGGCAGGCCCGCCTATCGGCAAGGCAGGCCCGCCTATCGGCAAGGCAGGCCCGCTTACCCGCCGAGCGGCAGAGAAAAGATCTTGACGGCCTCATAGATCCTCTTGTCATACCGAACGGTCACTTCGAGCCTGACGGCCAGCGGCCAGGCTTCTTCTTTGAGGACCGCCTCTTCAGGCGGCCACTGCTCTGACCAGACATATTCGTTCCCCCGGGGATCCAGGAAATAATACGCGAGGGCGAAGCGCTCGACGCCGGAGAGGACGGCCTTGCCGTTCCTGGGGATCCCTTGAAAATCGTCGCTCAGGGACGTGACGGACCGCAAGACCTTGGCCCCTGCCCCGTCCCAGAAATAAAGGACGCGGGCCGGTGCCGGCGTCTTCCTGCCCTCTTCCAACGTCACGGACCCGACAAAGGCGGGGAACTCGCACTGTGTCGCGTTGCCGCGCAAGACCCACGTGGCGTACGCAGAGCCGTTCTCGAAATCGCGCTGTATCCGCTCAAAGAGGAAGGCGGTGTCGCGTGCGGAAAACCCCTCCTGATGACGCTGCCACAGCCGCAGGCCGCTCGAAAAGGTCGAAAAGACGACCACGCCCACGATGGCCGCCAAGGCCACGCCGAGGGTGATCTCGATCAACGTGAAGCCGGCCCCGGGAGCCCGCTTTTCAAAAAGGAGATGCTTCATAACGGTGTGGGGACATAGGTCGCATAGACCATCTCGTGTTCTCTGCCGCCTGCCACCCATCTCACGGTGAGCGTCAGGACGAAGAGGCCCGGTTCGACCTCCTCGGAACTCCTCTCCCAAATATAGGTCTTTTTCCCTAACGAGACCTGTCCCGCATCGAACCCCGCAACGGCCGGACCGACCCGCTCCAGGGCCCGAGCGTCCTCCCAGAGCTTGTTTTCAGCCCACGGCAGCGCGACCAATTGGTCGTTCGTGATGCCCAGCGCATCCGTTGCCAGAAAAAAGGACGGGAAGAGAAAGACGACGCCCACGCTCAGGATGACGGTGGCGACGAGGACTTCCAGGAGGGAAAAAGCGTCTTTATTCCCAGTTCGTGACATCATCCACACTCTGGGTGCCATCACGTCCCAGGGAATACAGGTCATAATCATGGGGACGATGGATCCCGGGAGTGACGTACTTGTAGGCACGCCCCCAGGGATCTATGGGTTTTTTATTGAGGTAGGGGCCGTTCCAGTTCGCAGCGTCGGCCGGTTTCTCCGAGAGGACACTGAGACCCTCCTCGGCGTTGGGCAGAGATCCGGTATCGAGCTCATAAAGCTTTAACGCGGTCGCGATGTTGGCCTCGATATCCGACTTGGCCGCCGCCTTGCGCGTCTTTTCGGAGCGGCCCGCAAGCTGCGGCACCACCATCGACGCCAGGGCGCCGATGATGATCACGACAAGGAGGATCTCGATCATCGTATAGCCGTTCTTCTTCATGTCAGGATCACTCCGGTAAGGCCGTCACGTGCACGCGCAGGGGGCCTTCGACATCGACCTTCTTGTCGGCGGAAAAGTGCAGCCCCGCGACATACTTGAGCCACGCCCCCTCCATCTCCTTGAGGCTGCGCATCTTCGCGGGATAGGCGAACCGCAGGGCCTCGTCCAATGTCTTACCGTCGCGCAGCTGGCGGCACAGGTGGATAAAAGAACTCGCGCCGTGCCTATCGATCAGGAAGCTGACGACCGACGCAGCCTGGATATAAAAGGTCCTCGCATTGTCGGGGTCCTGGATCGCGCCCGAGTCGGCGCGCGCCAGGCGCTCCAGGGACCAAAGCTTCTTTTCCCGGGCGAGCTTCCAGACGTAATAATCCAGCGCCTGTTGCTTGCTCTTCTCCTGGCGCTGTGCCACCCCTTCGTCGAGCCACAGGGGGATGTCACTCTCGAAGCCGACGAAATCCCTGAAGATGAGGTGCGCGATCTCGTGGGGGAGCGTCTCCTCGACGAAGGCCTGGCAGTCCGAATAACTGAGGACCTCCTTGCGGCCGTAGTGCGCGCTGCCGACCGACCACGACGGCTGCCCCGTAGCGCGCAGGTACATCTCCTTCTCCGGGAATATATATATCTTACAGCGCCGTTCCCACTTCCAAAAGTTCTCGTAGCGCGCGTAACCCAGGTCACGGGCGATGCGGTCATAGGAGTATTCGGCCTTGCGCAGGACCTGACGCGCGAATCGTGTCTCCCCCTGATAGTAGACGATAAAGTGGTCGCCCTTGAGTTCCTCCCATCCGGCCTCCTCGGCCCGCGCCACCCCACCCCCCACCCCTAAACAAACGATCGTTATAAGCAACAATCTCATATCAATCTTGTGGCTGACGCGTCGGGCGGGTCTTCCTCCTCCGCCAGACAATCAGAAGTTTTTCGGCAGATGTCGGCAAGGATTTGGGGCGCGTGCGCAGGCGAAGCGTTATGTCGCCGAGCAGCGCGTCCCAAGCCGTGCCGATGAGCGAAAAACTTCGTCTGGCGGAGGAGGAAGACCCGTCCGGCCGCCAGCACCTTAGTTGGCCATCACGTTCATCTGAAAGATCGGCAAAAGCATCGCCACGACGATGAAGCCGACGATAAGCCCCATCACCAGGATCATGAGCGGCTCCAGGAGCGAGGAGAGGATGCGCATCGTCTCCTCGCACTCCTGCTCATAGGTCTCGGCGACCTCGAGGAGCGCCTCGTCGAGCCTGCCCGACTCCTCGCCCACCGAGACGAGGCTCACCAGGAACGCCGGCAGGTACTTGATGCTCTGGAGGCTCGCGCCGAAACTCGTGCCCTGCTCGAGGTCCCCGGCGCTGCGGCCGAGCTCTTTCTTCAGGATCTCGTTTGACACGACCGGGACGCTCACGCTCAGGGCCCGGAGGATCGGGATGCCGCTGCGGATGAGGATCTCCAGGGTCCGGCAGAACCGGGCCAGGTCGTTATACAAAAAGAACGTGCGCACGACCGGTATGTGCAGCGAAAGGGAACTCAAAAAGACACGACCGCCCCGTGTAGCCCCTGTCCGGATAGCCAGGATCACGAAGACGACGACGCCGATCAATAGAACGAGACCGTTGGTACGCAGAAAATCGCTGATCCCAAGGACCACCCGCGTCGCCCAAGGCAGCTCCTGCCCGATCTGGTTGAAGACCGTGATAAGTTTGGGCAGGACATAGGTAAACATGAAGACGACGGTGCCGGCACCGACGACCGCCATCAGGATGGGATACGCCAGGGCCGCCCGGAAGCGCGAAAACATCTCTTCCTGTTTCTGGCGGTAGCGCGCGATGCGAAAGAGGATCTCCTGCAGCGTCCCGCTGTCCTCGCCGGAGCGCACCATCGCGATGTAAAAGGAAGAAAAGACCCTTGGCCAGGCCGTCAGGCTCGCGGAGAAAGACTTGCCCTCTTTGACGTCGCGGCTGACCTGCGCGAGGAGGACGCGCAGCCCCCTGCTGTCCGACTGCCCGGCGATGATATAAAGCGCCCTGAGGATGGGCACGCCCGATTTGATCAGCGTGGCGAGCTGGCGGCTGAAGACCGTGATATCCCGGGGCCGCACGCGTTGACGCAAGGCCGACGGCGTCGCCCGGATAACCGGTCCTTCTTCCTGGGCCGCCGTGGGCCTGCCGCCCGCTTTCACCTCTATGGGCAGACACCCCATCTGGTTGATCTTGTCGATGGCGACGTCGAGGCTCGACGCCTCGATGAGTCCGTCGACGATCTCCTCGGGCCCCTTCTTGGCGCGATAATAGAATTGCGGCATATTATTCCTTGTGTGAGACCAAAGGTCTGACGCTTAAGCTTAAAACCGCCTCACGCGACCGTGAGGCTTCAAGGATCCGGCCTTTCACGTCTCACCCTCACGCGAGGACGAATTTGTTGACACGGGCGCGGTCGGCGCTCGTGATGTCCATGTACTGGACCGCGATGTTGTACTTCTTGAGCGGCTCGATCTCTTCGACGCGCACCACCCGGGCAAGGCACACGACGGGCTCCTTGCTGTCGGGAAGCTCGAGCTTGAGCTCGACGAACGCGCCGACGGGGATGGACTCCTCCAAGGCAAAGAGCATGCCGCCGGCGCTCACGTTCACGGTGGCCGACAGGGACTCCGGCTGAAAACCGCCCTTTCTCACCTCATCCAGGTTCCCGAAGACCTTGAAACGGATATTGACGCGGCCGGTCAGGCGCACGTAGGCGCGCTGGCCGTCCGGTCCGCCGGTGAGCCCCTCTGCCGCCGGCTCCCGGCCGCGGCCGACGCCCCCGGTGCCGCCGGATTCCCTCCCCGGCGCCTCCTCCGCCTGGGTGACCTTCAGCACCTCGTCGATGGTGGTCACGCCCTGCATCACCTTCATCCACCCGTCCTGGCGCAGGGTGCGCATGCCGTGCGCCACGGCAATCTTCTTGATCTGCGCCGAGGGGGCCTTCTTCACGACGAGCTCGCGGATCAGGTCGTCCATCAGGAGCAGTTCATAGATACCCGTCCGGCCGAAATAGCCGGTCCCGTTGCACGAAGGGCAACCGGCGCCGCGGTACAATTTTATGTCCTTAAGGTCTTCTATCCCCATGTCCCTGGCGATCTGGCGGCGCAACTCGGCGTGGAGGACGTCCTTGGCGTCATGCGGGATCTCTTCCTTGCACCCCGCACAGATCACCCGCACCAGGCGCTGGGCGATGAACGCCTCGACGCTGGAAGCTATCAGGTACGGCTCGACCCCCACGTCCGTCAGGCGCGTGATGCCGCTCGCGGCGTCGTTGGTGTGCAGGGTCGAGACGACGAGGTGGCCGGTCAGCGCCACGCGGATCGCGATCTCGGCCGTCTCCATGTCGCGCACCTCGCCGACCATCATGACGTCGGGGTCGTGACGCAGCATGCTGCGCAGGCCGCGCGCAAAGGTCCAGCCGATCTCAGGCAGCACCTGGATCTGCGTGATCCCCTCCATCTCGTATTCGATGGGATCCTCGATGGTGATGATCTTGCGGGCGCTCGTGTTGATATCGCTCAGGCACGCGTAAAGCGTCGTCGTCTTGCCGCTGCCCGTCGGACCGGTCACGAAGAGGATGCCGTGGGGCTTCTTGATCAGCGCCTCGAAGGCCTCCAGATAATCCTGCGAAAGCCCCAGCTTCTCGAGACTGTAGAGCATCTTGGAAGGCAGGATCCGGATGACGACGCTCTCCCCGTAGGGCGTGGGGATGAACGAGACGCGCAGGTCGAGCGTCTGGTCCTGCGTCTTGACGATGGCGCGGCCGTCCTGGGCCAGGCGGTGCTCGACGATGTTGAGGTTAGCCATGATCTTGATGCGCGAGAGGACGGCGCTCAAAAACCGCTTGACCTCCGGGGCCACGTGGGCGTCATAAAGGACCCCATCGATGCGGTAGCGCAACCGGACCTTGTCGCGGTAGGGCTCGATGTGGATGTCCGTGGACCTTCGCCGGTAGGCCTCCAGGAGGATCTGGTTGACGAGCTTGATCACCGAGGCCTCTTGGGCCTGCCTTTCGATGTCTTCAATCTTCTCGACGGCGAACTCCGCCTCCTGAACCGGGACTCCCGGACCCGCCCTTTGGGAAGACTGAGAAAGGATCTCGCCGATCGTCTCCGCGCCCATGCCGTAATGGAGCTTGAGCATCCGGACGACATCCTGTTCGCGCGCGAGGACCGAGCGGACCTCATAACCCAACTGCATGCGGATCTCGTCTTCCGTCCGGATGTCGAGGGGGGCGGCCACGGCGACCTTCAGAACCCGTTCATGGAGGGAGAGCGGAAAGAACTTGTAGTAGGAGGCGATCTTGACGGGGATGCGCTTGAGGACGTCCTTATCGACGGACGCGGAACCCAGATCCACCACATCCAGCCCCATCGCCTCGGCGAGCACATGCAGACACTCCTCTTCCGGGATGAGACCCTGACTCACCACCAGGTGCTGGAGCGAGACGTTGCGCTCCTGGGCCTGGGCCAGGAGGCCGTCGAAGACGTCCGTCGCGATGCGCTTCTTGGAGCGCAAGGCCTTGGCCAATGCCTGATCCGCGCGTGAGAGCATCCTATGCTTCCTTATCCAGCATGTTTTTGAGATCCTTCATCTTTTGCTTCTCGGCCTGGGCGATCAGCTCTTGGAGCTCGCTGTCCTTGATCAGGAGCAACTTGATCGCCTTGGGCCGCACGTTCTCCTCCAGGCGCGCGAGCGCCGCGACGTCGAGCGGATTGGAGAGCGCCACCCAAAACGAATCCTGCGTCTCCTTGAAGGGAAAAAACGCCCTCTCGGTGCCGACCGCCCGGATGTGTTTTCGGCACAGGTTCCAATCGATATACTGATCTTCGAGGCTCGCGTAGGCGATGCCGCACTGCTCGGCCAGGGCGTTCATCAGGTCGTCTTCGGTGATCAACCCCTTGCGCAGCAGGATCTTGCCGAGCAGAAACTCCCGGCGGTCCTCCTGTTGGTCGCCGAGCGCCTGCTCCAGTTGCTGCAGCGAAATCAGCTTCTTCGCCAACAGGATCTCCCCCAACGGCTTTCCCGACATGCCCCCCCTTTACCCTTGCTCCTATTTTACGGCAGGACGCCGATCATGTAAAACTCGGCCTCCGGTTTATAGTCCACACGCCCCCCTGCGATGCGCTCGCACCCCTCCAGCGTCTGTTCGCGGGTCACGAATTCTCCTTTTTTGCCGGTATACGCCTCGGCGACGAAGAACGGCTGCGTCAGAAAATAGTTCAGCTTGCGGGCCCGCTCGTAGATCGCGCGGTCCGAGGCCGAGAGCTCATCAATCCCGACGACGAGGACGATGCGCCGCAGCTCTTCGTACTTCTGAAAGATCTGCAATACCCGCTGCGCGATCTCGAAGTGCCGTGTTCCCACCAGGTCCGGATCGAGCGTCGAGGAACTCGACAGGAGCGGATCGATCGCCGGGTACAACCCCAACTGGATGCGCTCGCGCGACAGGACGAGCAAATTGTCCAAGAAAGTAAAGATAGCGACGACCGCGGGATCCGTCAAGTCATCCGCCGGCACGTAGACCGCCTCGAACGAGGTCACCGATCCGCCCGCCTCCTCGGACGAACGGATGCGTTCGTGGAACTCCGCGACCTGGGCCAGGAGCGTCGGCTGGTACCCCGTCTCCGACGGGACGCGGCCGAGCAACGTCGAGATCTCCGCGCCCGCCTGGACAAAACGGAAGATGTTGTCCACGAACAGGAGCACGTCCTTGTTCTGCCGCTGGATGGATTCGGCGAGGGTGATGCCGGTCATGGCCACGCTGAAGCGCGCTCCCGGCGGCTCGTTCATCTGGCCGAAGACCATCATCATCTTCTGCAGGATGCCGTGTTTGTTGAGTTCGTAATACAGCTCGTTGCCTTCGCGGATACGCTCGCCCGCGCCGATGAAGACGCACGTGCCTTCGTGCTTCTTGACGATGTGGTGGATGATCTCGAGGGTCAGGATGCTCTTGCCGAGCGCCGCACCCCCGGGGATGCCGGTCTTGGAGCCCTTGAAGACAGGAAACAGAAGGTCGAGTATCTTGATACCCGTCTCGATGTACTCGGGTCTGATCCCGGTCTTCTTGAAGCCGGGGATCTTCGTGCCCAGGGCGGGACGCCGGATCGGCCGCTTCTCGCCCGTCGTGATCGGGCCCTTCTGATCGATGGGATCCCCCATGACGTTGATGATGCGCGTGTAGAGGGCGTCGCCGATCGGAATCGAGATCGGCGCGCCCGTCGCGCGCGCCACGGTGCGGCGCTGGATATTAAAAGTCGAGCTCATCGCGATGCACCGGGCGATGCCCCCTTCCAGGTGCTCGGCCACCTCGAGAGTGACCTCTCGGCCGTCCGTGGTCGTGACGACCAACATCTCGTAGATGAGGGGCAGGTCCTTGACACTCTCAAACCTGACGTCGACGACCGGCCCCTGGACACAGATGACATGGCCCTCTTTGCCCGGGGTCCCTTCAGGAAGCGACATACAAGGACCTCGCCGAAAAGATCTCTCTCATGCTCTTGTCGATCAACTCGTGACGGACGCGGAAATAGACGAGCTGCAGCTTCTTCTCCAACTCTTTGATCCTCTGGGAACTGCCCTCCAGGTGGAGGAAGCGCGCCGAAAGCTCCGCCAGGCGGCTGAAGCCCAGTATCTCGTAAAGGGCCTGGCCGAGCCACAACGATATCAGGTAGGCAATGATGTCGCTCGCCTTGGACTCCAGGATCGTCTCCCGGATCATCATCGGGTCCAGCGGCTCCTCTCTGCCCGGGATATCAAAGGGCACCATCACCATCTTCTTGACGCGCTGGACGAGAAAGCTGACCGGCTCCGGATAAAAGACCGCGAGCGACCCGATCTTCCCGGTCGCGAGCTGCTCCATCACGAAATCACGGATAGCCAGGGACTGGCCGTAGCGTTCCTCGTCCTTCACGCCCGGAAAGGCGATAAAAGAAAAACCCCCTTCGCGCGCCAGGGCATGCCCCTTTTCACCGATGACCATGAGGCGCGACGGTCCCTTCTGGGCCGCCTCAAAGGCCGCCGCCATGACCTTCAGGTTGAGACCACCCAGGAGCCCCATGTCGGAAGTAATGGCCACGATGCCGGCCGGCGCCGGCGTCCCGCTCAGAAAGGGATGCTCCATTGTCCGGAAATACGCGAATTCGAAAAACTGACGCAGGACGACGTAAAACTGCTCCTCGCTCTTGATCAGCTTCTCCAGCATCCGGTAGTGGGAGACGGCCACGGACTTGAGCACCTCGACCAGCGAAAAGAGGCTGCGGTTAAAGTCCAGGTCCTTCTTGATCTGTGAAATGACCTTCACGTTCCCCTCGGGGCAAAACAGCATCTGCCTGGCTGAAGGCGTCTTGGTCTCTATGCGACGCCGAAGAACTTCTTGAGCGCCGCGTTGGTCGCCTCTTTCATCTCCGACGTCAGCTCGTCGACATCCTTGAACTCCGCGACGACATCCGGACACGTCTGCTTGAAGAACGGGAAAAAGTCCTTTTTGAAGCGCTGGATCTCCGGCTGGGACATGTCGTCCAGGAGCCCCCGGTGGAGCGCGTAAAGCTGCACGATCAGCTCTCCCATCGGCGAGGGCCGGTTCTTCTCCTGGATGAGGAGCTGCGTCATCGCCTCCCCGCGCTTGAGCTTGGCCTGGGCGTCTTTCGAGAGCCCCGTCGCCCGCAGGGCCGTCATCTGCAGGAGCTCCTGATACTGCAGATAATCCAGGCGCAGCTTGCCCGAGAGCCCCTTCATGATCGGCCACTGGGCCTTGTTGCCGATACGGGAGACCGACAAGCCGAAGTCGATAGCCGGACGGATCCCCTTATTGAAGAGGGCGGAGTTGAAGTAGGTCTGCCCGTCGGTCATGGAGATGAGGTTCGTCGGGATGTAGCCGGTCACGTCACCCTGGAGGATCTCGACGATGGGAAAGAAGGTCATGGAGCCGTGCCCCAGCTCGGACTTCAGATAGCCGGCGCGCTCGACAAGTTGAGAGTGGATGTAGAAGATATCGCCCGGGTAGGCCTCGCGTCCGGGCGCGCGCTCGAGCAACAGAGAGATCTGACGGTAGACCCACGCGTGCTTGGTCATGTCGTCAAAGACGACAAAGACGTCGCGGCCGCTGTGCATGAAGTACTCACCCAGCGTGCAGGCGGCGTAGGGCGCCAGGAACTGTTCGCCCGCCGGCACCGATGCCGCGCCGCTGACGACGATGGTATGCTCCATCGCCTCGCGCTCTTTCAAGAGGTTCATGACCTTGAGGAGACCCGAATAGGTCTTGCCGATGCAACAGTAGATGCAGATGACGTTCTTGCCCTTCTGGTTCAGGATGCAGTCCAGGGCCACGCTCGTCTTTCCCGTGAGGCGGTCGCCGATCAGAAGCTGTCTCTGGCCTTTGGCGATGGGGATGACGGCGTCTAAGATCTTCGTCCCTGTCTCCAGGGTCTGGTCCACCGGGACGCGGTCCATGACGCCCGGCGCGTCCCGGAAGAGCGTGAAGTGGTCGTCCGGCTCTATAGGCCCCATGGCGTCCACCGGGACGGCCAGGGCCGAGACCAGGCGCCCCACGAACTTCTCGCCGACGGGAAGCCACAACTGCTGGCCCCTGTTGAACACCCGGTCGCCGGCCTGGATCTTCGCATGGGATCCCAGGACCAGGATCTGCACGTCCTCCTCCTTGAACCCCATCACCATGCCCTTGGCGCCGTCCTGAAAATCGACGAGCTGACCGTTGACGCACGACGGCATGCCGGACGCCTCGACGATGAACTCGCGCACCGACTTGATGACGCCGATCTCGCGCACGTCAAAGTCCGCGCGCAAGACACCGGACGCAGGCGTCGTTGTCGGATGATCAGACGGCTTCATGGATGACCTGTTGGACCTTGTTGCGGACGCTCCCGTCTAAAACGAGGCTGCCGATCTCCAGGAGCACGCCGCCGAGGAGCGCGGCATCGACCTCCTCGCGAAAATCAAATTCTTTCTCAAAAGTATCCTTGAGCTTCTTGTGAAGCGCCTTCTTCTGCGTGTCGGACAAGGGATACGCGCTGACGATCCGCACCGTCTGGGCGTCATCGGAAAGATGCATCGTCGAAAAGTCGCCCAGGGCCCCGCTCAGGAGATCCGCGACCCAGAGGTCATGGAGCACCTGGCGGGCGTGGTCCGGCAAGACCGTGACAAAGCAGTCCGCCAGCCGTTCGGACATCCTGGCCTCGACCGTGCGCCGCAGTTCCTGCGTGATCACGTCCTTGGTCTTCTCGCCCTTGGCGACGATATCCGCACTCTGGGCGCGGGCATCGGTCAGCATCTTTTCTTTTTCCGCTTCCACCTGGAGGATCATCTCCTGACGCAGACGCTCGGCCTCACCCTGGGCTTTATCTATGATCTCCTTACGATACCGGTCGGCCTCCTCCTGTTTGTGCCGGATCTCCTCCTGGCGGCGGATGAAGTCGGCATTCAACTCATCCAGGTGCGACGTGGCATGGCTGATATTCTTCGTCAAGACCTGGCGCAGCGCGTAGATGAGCGCCCCGAAGATGAGGGCCTGAACGATGACGATCTGTACCCAGAACATAAACAGGCTCCTGTGTCAGGGCCTCCTAAGCGCCCGGCTTGCCGGAAAACAGCTGGAAGACGATCATCATGGCGATCACGGAGACCGCCAGCGCAAAGACCATGGCGATCACCATGGCCGTGAAGATCTTCGGCGTGGCCGACGGGTTGCGGCCCAACGCCATGATGCTCGCAAAGGCGCTGACCATCAAGACCGCGACCGGCCCCATGATGCACACACTGAAGATCAAGACAAGAGCAGCGTTTCGGGACATCTTACCTCGTTCCAGGTTCCAAGAAAAACGGCATAGAAGTTGGCATAGAAAGACCTGGTCTTTCTATGCCAACTTCACCTGATAACTATCGCCTATCGACTGATTTCAAGGTGTCTCCACGATCGCAGTGACCTTGTTCCCCCGCACCTGCACGACACCCCTCCTGATCTCCAGGCGCTTGCGATCGACGACTATTATACCACTAATCAGGCGGCTCAGTAACGGTTTATGGTAAGGCAGGACCTCGAAGACTCCCCACTCGCCGGGCAGAAGGGCGCTCTCGGCCCGTCCTTCAAAGATGACGCCCTGGGGGGTCGCGATCAAAACGTCGATCGAAGCCATGGCTTTGCTCTGTCGCAACGAAAATGCGACAACCGGCTTGACAACAGTTGTCGCAAATTAGTCGCGACTTTTTTAAGGTCTTTAAAAAGTCGGCCCCGCACTTCCCGACGAAGGCTGAGAGCCGAGGATAGAAAGTGCGGGGTCGCGTGTCGTATCATGTATTGTTAAGTCGTCCTATTCCTTCTTCTCACCTTCTTTTCCTTCTTCGACATCGAAGGGTTTGGGCTTGCCGAACGACTCCTTGCGCGCGCCCACGATCAGCTTCTCGGTCATGCGCACCTGGGCGTTCCACGTGAAGAAGAAGACGGTCGCCAAGAATCCGATGAATATCAGGATGACGAAGATGACGAGCCACGTCACGCGCCGGTTAGGCACCTGCCCCGCCACCCTCAAGTCCTTCAGCATCGCCGGCTCCGGCAGGGTTCCAGACTGCACGAGGAGCTTCTCGATGCGCTGGAGGTCTTCCTTGGTCCTCTCGATCTCCTGCATGTTCGTGCGGTACTGGCCGATGTGCCGTTCGCGGCTCAACGTCTCGTCGTTCGCCTGGGTCTTGAGGATCATCTCCATGCGTTCGTTGATCCGCGCGCCGATGAGGCGGGCCGCCTCGAAATACTGCGTATCCTTGAGGCGTCCGACCGCTATGTCCGCCTGTTCCTTGAGGCTGGCCATCTCTTTCTCGTCGACGAACCAGATATCCTCCACCTCGACCTCGAAGAGACGCGACTCCAACGGCGCCAGCTCCACACCCTCTGAGTAGACGTAATAGATGGACTTCTGCGAGTCATACTCGAGCCTCAGGCCCGCCAAATCCATGATGTCGCCGGGCTTGACCTCCGCCGGCAGGTACACCTGGACCGGCACCGTCTGCACCTTGGTGCCCGACGGGTTGGCCACGGCGATGCGGAACTTGACGCTGCCGGTCGCAAGCGACGTCGAAACGATCGGCGAATCGATGCCGCCGAGTTTGGCCTCGAACAACTGCGACAGGAACTTGATCACGCCCTGGATGGCCTCGGTCTTCGACTGTATCTCCTTGATCGTCGGGTTCTCGCCGAGCGCCTCTTCCAGCATCTCTTCCAGGTCGATGCCTTCGGAGTCGCCGATCAAGGACTTCAAGCGGCCGGCGACCTGATTCAGGAGCTTCACCTGATCGCCCTTGCCAATCTCCTTGGACAGGAGGGCCGGCAGCTCCTCCACCGTCTGCTGCAGGTTCGTCAGCGCCAGGCCGATATTGACGGCGTTGTCGGAAATAAGGACGTCCTGCAGGGTCGTCACGGCCTCCAGGACCTTCTTGGCGGCGCGCTCCGCTTCCGGCGCGGCGGCGGCCAGACCCGCGATCGCCGTGATGGAGGTCGACTCGACGATGCCCGAACCGGAAACGAGGCCCCCCGTGAACTGTTCGGTGATGACATAGGTAAAGGCCTTGCCCGGCGTGAAGACGCCCGTGTCCGCTTTGATCTCATAAACATACAACCCTTCGCTTGTCTCGGTCATCATCCGGTCTCTCTGGATGACGGTATTATCGTAGTTATAGATACTAATCAACGGTTGCAGCCGCGACGGCCCCTGACAGCTGAAGGTCAGGCGGTCTCCCGGCAACGACGGATTGGGCGATACCGTAGCCTTCCAGGAGTACTTCTTGGCCGTGGCCTCCAGCTCCTCACCGGCCTGGACCGCCTGGTCCGCACCGCTCTGGAGTTTTTTGATAGCGACATCGGACTTCGTCTCGAAACTGGACAGCGTCGTGTTCACGGAGGTGACCATCTCGTTGGTCTTATCGATGATGATCTGCTTTTGCTCGGCCATCTTGTCGGTGATGAGAACGGCCTGACCGTCCAACTTTGTCGTGATCAGCGTCGATACGCTCGTCTGAAATGCCGGCAGGGTCAGGTCGCGCATCTCCTCGACGGCGTCCTGCGTCGCCTGCAGGCGCTTGGCCGTGGTCACCTGGAAGGAGCTGGGCGTCTTGAAGATGGCGCCGCTCGCGTTCTTGATCTTGGTGATCGTGCCGTAGGCCTTGCCTTCTGTCAGCGGCGTCGGTGTCCACGTCATATCGAAGAAGCCCGCGGCGTTCGGCGTGTTGTTGTATATCGTCTGGATCAGGGTGCCGGCGTCATAGATATCGATGGTCACGTCCACGGCGCCGCTGACGACAAAGCCATCACGCTCCAACCACGACGTGATGGCCAGCGAATCGGTCGAGGCGGTATACGCGAAGTCCGAATAGGCCCGCCAGATGTGCACCGTCGTCGTCTCGAGAAACAGGGTGAACGACTGATCGGTCTTGCCGTCCTGGAAGTCGAAGTTCTGCGCCTTTTCGCCGTATCCGGTCGAGACCCAGCTGCAGGTGAAAAAGCCATAGGGCGTCTCCTGGACCACCGGCGACGTCAAACCGCTCGCCTGCCAGACGACCGTCTCGGTGGCGGTGATCTTCTCCACGGCCGAGAGGTTCGTCAACGGCTCGTTGGTCAACAGGTCGCGCAACTCCCAGGTGATCGCGTAATAATCGATGGTGAAGTTTGCGTTGGAGACGTCGTACACCATCGGATCGTTGACGTCCGAGAGGCGCACCCGCACGGTCACCGAGCGGTCGTCCGGGATGACCCAGCCGAAGCTGCCCGTGTTGGGCGTCGAGGACGTGATGGTGTGCACGTCCGAAACGAAGTTGTCCTTGGAGTACTCAAGCTTGGCGTCCGCGATGGTCCCGGCCGTCGTGTTCCACGTGATCGCGCGGGTCTCGGCCGTCACCCACCGTTCGCCGCCGTTGGGCGCGGTGATGACAAAGTCGCCGCGGATCGTGAAGTCGGCGTCCGACGCGTCGTTCGTCATCGAGTCGTTCGGGTCCTCGATCCTCACGCGCACCTGCTTGCTGATGGTGTCCGGGATCGTCCACGCGTAGGTGCCCGTATTCTGCGCCGGATCGGCAACGGTCACGATCGTGTTCGGGTAGGTGCTCCCCGAGTCGATCGAGAACATCAGCTTGTAGCCGATCGTGCCGCCCTTGACCCACGTCACGTTGTGCACCGTGTCGACGATCCAGTCCTCGCCGCCGTTGGGCGCACTCAGGGTGAAGAAACCGCGGATACGGAAGTTGGCGTCCGAGTCGTCATGCACCGTATCGTCGGAGGCGTCCTCGACGCGCACGCGCGCGGTCGGCGATGGGTCGTCGGGGATGAGCCACGGGTAGGTATCATTGTTCGCCGTCGAGGCGATGATCGTGTTCGGGTAGGTGCTCCCCGAATCCGTCGAATACATCAGCTTGACGTTGGCGATGGAGCCGATCGTGTTCCACGTGACGGCGTTGTTCTGATCGATCAACCACAACTCGGCGCCGTTGGGCACGGTCACGACGAAGTCGCCGCGGATCTTGAAGTCGGCGTCCGAGATATCGAACGCGTCGGAGTCCGTCGTGCTCATGACGCGCACCTTGACGCTCGTCGAGATGGCGTCGGGGATCGTCCACTCATAGACGCCGTCGTTGGCGGTGCTGGCGATGATCGGCGTCGAGGCACCGAAGTCATTGAGCGAGTAGTCGAGCTTGACGTTGGCCACGGTCCCCACCGTCGTCCACGTGATATTGCGGACATCCTCTACCGTCCAGATCTCGCCGCCGTCGGGTGCACTGACGGTGAACTTCGCGCGGATCTTGAACGGAGCGTCCGAGATGTCATACGCCGTCGAATCCGCCAGGTCACTGATGCGCACCCTGGCATTGGCGCTGATGGTATCGGGGATCGGGTTCCACGTGAACGATCCGTCGTTGTCCGTCGCGGCGAGGATATAGGGGTACGTCGCGCCGCCGTCGACCGAGTACTCGATCTTCACCTGCGGCACGTTCGCGGGCGCGCTCGTGCACGTCCAGGTGATGTCATGGCTGCTCTCCACGTCCCACATCTCACCGCCGTCGGGCTGCGTCACGGTAAAGCCCGTGATGATCCTGAAGTCGCTATCGGAGACATCGTTGGCGCCCGCGTCATTGGGATCGGAGACCCGCACGCGCACGGTGTTGGAGATGCGGTCCGGAACGGTCCAGGGGTAGGAGCCGTTATTGGTCGCCGCGGCCGCGATGGTGTTGATATCCGTCAGGAAGTTGAACCGGGAGTACTCGATCTTGACGTCCGGGATGCTGCCGATCGTCGTCCACGTAATATTATAGGTGGAGCCGACCTTATACAGCTCCCCACCGATAGGTGAGGTGAGGATCACGGTCGCCCGGATGCGGAAGTTGGCGTTCGACGTGTCGAGGGCCTCGTCGTCGCTGGCATCCGCCACCTTGACACGCACGGAGCCTGAGACATCGTCCGGCACGGTCCAGGGGTGCAGGCCGATATTGCCCAGCGACGTGATGATTGTCCTGTCGTAGGTGGCGCCGCCGTCGACCGAATACGAGAGGTCCACGAAGTTGATCGTCCCGCTCGTCGACCAGAGGATGTCGTGAGAGGAGCCCACGATCCACGCCTGGCCGCCGTTGGGCGAGCTGATCGCGAAGGTCCCCTGGATCTTGAAGTCGGCGTCCGAGGCGTCCGTTACCGTCGGGTCGTCGAAGTTCGTGATGCGCACGCGCGCCTGGATCGTGATCACGTCCGGGATGGGCCAGGCGTAGGTGCCGGCGTTGGGCGTCGAGTTGACGATGGGGATATACGTCGCCCCGCCGTTGTCCGAATACTCCAGGCGCACGTTGGCGATGGAGCCCACGCGGTCCCACGCGATGACCTGGTTGGAGGCCACGTTCCACTTCTCGCCACCGTTGGGCGCGGTGAGCGTCAGGTCGCCGCGGATCTTGAAGTTGTTATTGGAGGCATCGGAGGCCGAGGAGTCGTTGGCATCCGAGACGCGCACGCGGCACTGCATGGAGATCGCGTCCGGGACGGTCCACGAGTAGATGTCGCCGTTGACCGCCGAGGCCACGATCTGGTTCCAGTCGGTACCGGCATTGGTCGAGTACTCGATCTTGACGTTCGTGACCGTGCCGAAGGTCGTCCAGGTGATGTCCTGGGCCGTACCCACGATCCACGCCTCGCCGCCGTTGGGCGCCGACAGGAGGAAGGATCCCCTGATCTTGAAGACGCCGTCCGAGACGTCCGTCGCGTCGGCATCCGTCGAGTCACTGATGCGGACCTTGACGGTCGCCGAGATGGCGTCCGGGACCGTCCACGGATAACTCAGGGCGGCCGCCGGCGTCGCGTTGACGATGAGGTTCGGATACGTGGCCCCGCCGTCCGTCGAATACTCGAGCTTGACGTTGGCCATGGTGCCGTTCTTCGTCCAGACGATGTCCTGGCTGGAGGCGACACCCCACTGCTCGCCGCCGCTGGGCTGGGTCAGGTTCAGGGTCCCGTGGATCTTGAAGACCGCATCCGACACATCGACCGCATTCGGGTCGCCCGTGTCATAGATGCGCACGAGACATTGCGCCGAGATGGCGTCCGGGACCGTCCAGCCGTAGGTGCCCAGGTTGGTCTCGGAGTTCGAGATCACGGTCCAGTTGGCGCCGCTATTCTTGGAATACTCGAGCTTGACGGTGGCGATACTGCCGAAGGTGTTCCACGTGATGCTCTGGGAGGAACCCACCGGCCACTTCTCGCCGCCGTCGGGCGCGAGGATCGTGAAGCCGCCGCGGATGGTGAAGTTGGCGTCCGAGGTATCAAAGACCGTCGCGTCGCCGGCGTCGGCGACCTTCACCCGCACCTGGATCGACGGCCTGTCCGGGATGACCCAGTTGAGGATCTGGAGGCTCGCGTCGATGGACGTCGTGATGTTAAAGGGATACGTCCCCCCGCTATCCACGGAGTAATCGAGACGCGCGTTCGTGATCGAGCCGTTCTTCACCCACGTGATGTTGTGGTTGGAGTTGATGAGCCAGACCTCGTTGCCGTTGGGCGCGGTCAGGATCAGGTCGCCGCGGATCTTGAAGTTGCCGTCCGAGACGTCAAAGACGTCCGGGTCATCGACGTTCGCTACCTTGACGCGCACCGATGACGAGATAGTGTCCGGAATAGTCCACGGATAGTTGCCCGTTGCGGCCGGCGTCGAGGCGACCACCGGATTCGGATACGTCACCCCGCCGTCCAGCGAGTAGTCGATCTTGACGCTGGTCAGGGCCGCGCCGACACGCGTCCAGGTGATGGACTGGGTCGTGCCCACCGGCCAGACCTCTCCGCCGTCCGGAATAGTGACCGTGATCTTGCCGATGATCTTGAAGTCGGCGTCGGAGACGTCGTTGACGCTGCTGTCCGTGGTGTCGGAGACCCGCACGCGGGCATGGTCCGAGATGTTGTCGGGGATCGGCGTCCACGTATAGGTCCCGCCCGCAGCGCCCACGGAGGCCGCGATGACATACGGGAAGGTGCCGCCGGAGTTGATCGAATACTCGAGCTTGACGTTGGCGATGGACCCGGTACGGGTCCACGTGATCGCTTGAGCGGAGCCGACCTCCCACGCCTCGGTTCCGGCATTGGGCGAGGTCACGACGAGGACGCCCTTGATCTTGAAGCTGGCGTCCGAGATGTCGTTGACCGTCGAGTCTGTCGTATCCAGGATGCGCACGCGCGCCAGGTTCGTGATGTTGTCCGGGACGGTCCAGGGGTACGTCTGGGCCGAAGCGTCCGTCGAGGCGATGATGGTGTTCGGATAGGTCGAGCCGCCGTCGATAGAGTATTCAAGCTTCACCGTGGGGACAGAGCCCACGCGCAGCCAGGTGATGTCATGGACCGAGCCGACCTCCCACTGCTCGGCGCCGTTGGGGGAGGTGACCGTCAGGTTGCCCCGGATCTTGAAGTCGGCGTTGGAGGTATCGAAGACCGAGGTGTCCGTCGTGTCCGTCACCTTGACGCGGGCCGTCTGGGAGCGGTCGTCGGGAATGGTCCATTCGTACGTGCCGACATCCGCGCCGATAGAGACAAGGATCAGGTTCGGATACGTGGCCCCGCCGTCGGTCGAATACTCGAGCTTGACGTTGGCGATGGAGCCGGTCTTGGTCCAGGTGACATTGTATTTATTGGCAACGATCCAGGCCTCGGTGCCGTTAGGCGCCGTGACCGTTATGTTGCCGCGGATCTTGAAGTTCGCGAGTGAATCATCGTAGGCGTCCGGATTGTTGGCATCCGACACGCGCACGCGCACGGACGAAGAGATAGTGTCCGGGATGACCCACGGGTAGGCGCCCGTGTTGGGCGTGGAGGCGATGATGGTGTTGGGGAACGTCAGACCCGAATTCGTCGAATACTCGAGCTTGGCGTTGGGGGTGGAGCCTATTTTCGTCCACGTGATGTCATGGGAGGAACCGACCACCCAGACCTCGCCGCCGTCCGGGGCTGTCACGTCGAAGCGGGCCTCAATGCTGAAGTCCGCGTCCGAGGTGTCGAAGACCGAGGTATCGCTGGCATCCGACACCTTGACGCGCACGGTATTGGAGACCGCGTCCGGGATGGTCCACAGGTACGCCAGGGCCCCCGCAGGGGTCGAGGCGATGATGGGGTTCGGATACTGGCCGCCGCTGTTCGTCGAGTAATCGATCTTCACGTTCGAGAGGGAACCCGCCATCGTCCAGGTGATGTTGTGCTGGGTCTGGACCCCCCACTCTTCCGCGCCGTTGGGCGCCTGGACCGTCAAGACGCCGACGATCTTGAAGTTGTTGTCCGACACATCGTTGATCGTCTCGTCGGTCGTGCTGGTAACCTTTATCTTCATGGTCGAGTTGATGTGATCGGGGATCGGCCAGGCATACATGCCTGTCGCCGCATCGGTCGATGCCACGATGACGACACCATACGTCGTGCCGCCGTCATCGGAATACTCGAGCTTGACGTTGGCGATGGAAGAACCGTTGCGCTGCCAGGTGATGTTCTGGGTCGTGCCCACGCCCCACGCCTCGCCGCCGTTGGGTGTCAAAAGCACGATGGAACCCTTGATGGAGAAGTCGGCGTCGGACGCATCCGTCACCAGCGGGTCGTTGACGTCCGTAATCTTGACGCGGACCTGATCGCTGAGGGCATCAGGGATGGTCCACGGATACGTGCCGGTCAGGCCGTCCGTGGAAGCGATGATCGTGAAAGGATACTGGGAACCGCTGTTCGTCGAATATTCGAGCTTGACCGGCGTGACGGAGCCCACGCGCGACCAGGTGATGTTCTGCGAAGAACCAACGACCCACTCCTCCGTGCCGTTGGGCGTCAGGAGCGTCACCTTGCCGCGGACGATGAACGTCGCATCCGAGACATCGCTGACCGTATCGTTCGTCGTGTCCTTGACGCGCACCTTCATCGCGTTCGAGATGGCGTCCGGGATGGGCCAGGTGTAGTTCTGCGGCACGCCGCTCGCCCCGGCCGCCAGCGTCACGATGTTGACCGTCTGGCCTTCATCGGCAAAAGCGTTGGTCGAATACTGCAGCCGCACCAGCGGGAACGTGCCGGTCGGTGTCCAGATGATGGGGTGCTGGTCGCCCACGTACCACTCTTCCGTACCGTTGGGCGCATTGACCAGGACCTTGCCCTTGATCTCGAAGGGATTGTCCGACTCATCCCACACCGCGTTATTGGCCGCGTCGCGCACGCGCACGCGCACGTTGGTCCCGATGCGATCGGGGACGCTCCAGGAGTAGTTGCCGTCCGCCGCCGGGACCGTGGTGATCAGGTCTCCGCCCGCGTAGGCGCCGCCGCCGATGATGCCGCCGTTCGTCGAGAAGTGGATCTCGACGTTCTGGACCGCGCCGTATTTGTTCCAGGTGATGCTATAGCCGTCGGTCACGCGCAGCGAGATGTCGGCCGCCGAAGGCGTCAAGAGCGCCACCGCGCCCTTGACCGTGAAGACGTTGTTGCTGGCGTCGTCAACCGTGCTGTCTGCGGCGTTTTCGATCCTGATAAGGGCCTGCGTGCTCAGCTGGGCGGTCTCGTCGATACTCCAATTCCACGTGCCGAGCGTCGCATCCACGGCGACGGTGTTCAACTTCGTCCAGTCCGTGCCGTTGTTATGGGAATAGTAGATGTTGATGGAAGCGATGGAGCCGGTCTTCGTCCAGGTGACAGGATAGGTGCTGCCCACGTCCCAGGACTCCGCCCCGGTGTTCGGCGAGGTGACCGTCAAGGACCCCTTGATCTTGAAGTTGCCTTCCGAGTCATCGAAGGCCTCGCTGTTGTTGGGGTCCGAGACCTTGATCTTACAGCTGTTGGAGATGGCGTCCTCGACCGTCCACGGATATGTGCCCGTGTTCTCGGCGGCATCCGTAATCTCGGTCCAGTCGGTCCCGTTGTTGATGGAATACTCGAGCTTCACGTTGGTGATGGCCGAGCCCGCACGCGACCAGGTGATGTCGTAATTGGAGCCGACGACCAGGATCTCCTGATCCACGGGGGCCGTCACCGTGAAGCTTCCAGCGATCTTGAAGACGGCGTCCGACTCATCGGAGACGATCGCCTCATTATCCGCGTCCGCGACCTTAATCCTGCAGCTATTGGAGACCTGGTCCGGGATGGGGTTCCAGGCCCACAGCGACACCGACTCGGCGTCGACCGTGGCCAGCGGCGTGGGCACGTAGCCGGAGCCGTAGTCCACGTAGATGTTGACGTTGCCGATGGTGCCGGTCTTGGACCAGCTGATGTTCTGAGAAGTACCCACGGGCCAGTTGTTGCCGCCGTTGGGCTGCGTCACCGTGATGGAGCCCGCGATGCTGAAGACCTCGGACAACCCGTAGACGTTGGCGTTGACGGTGTCGACGATCTTGACGACCACGTTGTTGGAGACGTTGTCCGCCACGCCGTTCCAGTTCACCTGGCCGAGGGTCGCGTCGACGTTGTTGGCGATGGTCTTGTCAAAGGGCCCGGCGACGCCGTTGGTCGAGTAGGCGATGTTGACGAGGGTCACCTTGGTGGAACCGCCGACGCTCCACTGGACGCCGTTGGGGTTGTTGGAGCCCACGCGGATGACGTCGCCCAGTTGAGGCTCGGTCACCGTGATCTTGGGCCGAATGGAGAAGGAGGCGGCCGAGACGCTGTAG
>Ga0315545_1000396_pt1 | contig 46864 bp, 50 predicted proteins | sample SalMarSW160210MG_FD_203096 | JGI IMG/M metagenome (GOLD analysis project Ga0315545, IMG submission 203096) | Salt marsh sediment microbial communities from the Plum Island Ecosystem LTER, Massachusetts, United States - Salt Marsh Sediment SW1602-10 ...
CTTAGTGTATAAATTACATTATCCCAACAGAGACCCAACCACCTTCTGGAACTTAGTCAAGTTGTCAGAAGAATATTACCACCCCCTGAAGAATCAAGACTTTTTCTCATTATAAACGTTCTCTGTGCACTTTGCACTTCAATTCTTTTGCGAAAAATTTTTTACTTGCAGTACTAAAATGACCTCTTTTCCTATAAGGACCACATATCCTAACTATTGACATTATTGAACTTTTCTATATAATAATTTTTATGGTGAGATAGCTCAGTTGGTAGAGCACGGGACTGAAAATCCCGGTGTCGGTGGTTCAATTCCACCTCTCACCATTTAATTAGAAAATGAAAAGGTTTTTAATATTTTTATCGTTTACATCTTTTTTAGTGAGTCCCGGCTGCAAAAAAGCCAAAGACGCAGTAATAGAAACTAAAACCGTTACAAAAGAATACACCAAAGGTTTAGCCGCAGTACCGAGTAAAACAAGAGTAATTACGGAATTAGCCTCTCTAAGACAAGCAATAAAAATATATAAAGTGGAGCACGAAAAATTTCCTGAAAGCCTGTCCGATTTACCGGTCAAAGTCAAAGATATAAACGAATATGAGTATGACCCACAGACGGGTAAAGTAACAAGCAAATATTACCCGAAATATTAGATCATCTGGTTTCAAATTATACGAGATTATCACAAGATTTTTTTTAAAAATAACGAAAAATAGTTTCCACATGTTTTTAAATGTTTAAATTTTTTTCTGCCGAGAGCTGAGGCTGTACCAAAACCCTCTTTTTCGCAATTTGCAGAAAACTAAGTTCTTGTTTTTCAAAGGCTTATTTTTTAGAAATCCGTTAAATTTGGACTTTTGGCACAGCCTCAGCTGTAAGCGGTCAGCGGAGTTTGCCGTAATATTCAAGCACGTCCTTAATAGAATAGGAATTCACCTTTTCTTTAGGAAATCCAAGTTCGGAGATCATCTCATCTATTGTACTTAAATCAGGTGTTTCTATCTCTAAAAACGCGGGAATATCAGGGTATTTATCTATTTCAAAATGTGTACGCTTTAATTTATAAGTTGTTCGATGCTTTCTGAATTGGTATAAAGGGCAAAGACCTATTCCTTCGAATATTTTTTTCATTGATTCAAAATCATCAACGTTTAGCTCATATTCATCCATAATTTTTGCTTTATCCTGACTTATAAGTTCTTTATAGGTTAAAATAACCTTATCTCCCTTTTGTCTAAGTCTTAAAATTTTACCTTCTTTTTCTAAACTCTTATCCGGAAAATCAAAATAGATACTAACCACCTCGCCTTCAAAGACCTTCTCCGCCCCCATTTTTTTTAGTTTTTCCTCTACTTCTTCTACATTTATCTCAAGAATCTTTACTTCAATCTCTTTCAAAAACTTCTCCTTCTTTTGCCACAAAGGCACCAAGACACCAAGCCCAACACCACACCAATTTTTTATTTTTTTATTTAAAATAAGACTAATTTATTCTTTGTGTCTTCGTGTCTTGGTGGCTATTATATGTTTCTAAAATGCCACAGAGGTACTAAGCCCTATACCACATCAACTTTATGTTTTTTTATTTAAAATAAGACAAAAATATTCTTTGTGCCTTCGTGTCTTAGTGGCTATTTTCTATTTTTCAAGGTCGTATTCGTTAATCTTATTAAAAAGAGTCTTATATGAAATATTAAGCAGTCGTGCAGCTTGAGCTTTATTCCCCTCGGTCTGTCTCAAAGCTTCACTAATAATTCTGATCTCGGAATCTCTCTTTGCTTTTTCTCCGATTTCCCGAAGATTAAAACTTTCAATACTTTTATCTTCTTTTCTCTTGGCATGAAAAATGATATCTTCTTCTCCTATTACCTCAGATTCACAAACTATTAAAGCTCTTTTCACAACATTCTCAAGCTCCCGTACATTGCCTTTCCACTCGTGCTGTTTCAATTTCATCAAAGCTTCATCGCTAATATCTCTAACCTTACCGGAAATACTCTCTCCGTACAAATCGATAAAGTGCCCCGCAAGAACTTCGATATCCTCGAGCCTATCCTTAAGAGAAGGCAAATGAATTGGAAATACATTTAAACGGTAATATAAATCTTCTCTAAACTCTTTTTTTTCAACCAGATTTTCTAAATCCCTGTTAGTAGCACAGATTATTCTTACATCGACTTTAATTCTATCTCTTCCTCCCACCTTCTCAAACTCTTTTTCTTCAATAACTCTTAAGATTTTTGATTGAAGAAGTAAAGGCATGTCCCCGATTTCATCCAAGAAAAGTGTCCCTCCGGAAGCCTGAGAAATCTTACCTACCCTTTTAGAAACCCCTGTGGCAGTTCCTTTCTCTATACCAAATAATTCACTTTCAAGAAGCGTTTCGGGTATTGCAGCAGAGTTTAAAACAACAAAAGGCTTATCTTTCCTTGGACTCCACAGATAAATAGCCCTGGCGAACAACTCTTTACCTGTTCCGCTCTCTCCAAAAAGAAGAGCCGTGAGATCGGTCGCCGCAACTTTCTTGGCAAGAGTTATAGCTTTTTTAAGAAGAACCGCATTCCCTACTATCTTTTTTTCAGAAAGAAAAGTTTTCTCTTCTATTTCATTTCTTATTTTTTCAATTAAAAAATCCGGATCAAAGGGCTTCTGTATAAAATCTGAAGCACCTTTTTTAACAGCTTCCACAGCACTTTTTATATCGCCATACGCGGTTATTATAAATACAGGAAATTCGGGTGCTACTTCATGAACTTTACTTAAGAGCTCTAAACCGCCCATCTCAGGCAATTTAAGATCAAAAACGCCAACCGAAAAAACATCCCTATTAAAAATATCGAAAGCATCCTCGGCAGAAGAACAGGATTCGAAGGCGAGATTTGCTTTCTCGAAATTAAGTTCCAACATTTTCCTGAAGTTTTCATTATCTTCGACAAGAAGTATCTTATTCATTTTCACCCTCCCGGCAGAGTTATAGTAAATTTGCTACCCTTGCCGGGTTTACTTTCAACCTTAATATCTCCGTTATGCGCCTCTATTATCCTCTTTGCGACAGCCATCCCAACTCCAACTCCTCCGTCTTTTTTCGTGAAAAATAAATTAAAAATCGATGATAAAGTTTCCTTATCCATCCCAACTCCAGTATCTTTTATTATAATATTAAGCTTTTCCCTCTTTTGTTCAACCGAAATAACTATACTTCCCTTCTTCCTGCAAGCATCAAGAGCATTATCCAGTATATTATATAACGCTCTGCCTATAAGCTCTGCATCGGCTTTTAATTCAATATCATCCGGTATATTAGTTATTATCTCAACTCTTTCGTTATCCAATCTTCTAATCGCTACATTTATCAAATCCTCAACATCCACATCTTCTATCTCCGGCTTTAGAGAACCTGAAAGGGATAAAAGATTCATCGAAAAATCATTTAAACGGCTGGTTTCCTCCAATATACCCTTTTTTATGTCCTCATTTTCGACAAGCTTGCCAAAACCAAAGATAGCACCTGTAGAATTTCTTATCTCATGTAGAACCTGCGACACGTTTTCACCCAAATTGGAAAGAAAAAGTCTCTGATTCAACTCTTTTTCCCTTTCTTTAACGCTCTTTAACTTTTCCCTGTAATCTCGCACCATTTCTCTGATTGTCTTCATTGTATAGTCTATATTTTGTCCTTTTTCTCCTGCGACTTCGCTGATTTTTTTAAAAGGATAAGAAAATACCCAAAAGATATAAAACCCAAGTGCAATAAATGAGGAATAGACCATAATTTTTAAGAACAAAGAAAACTTAAAAACCCTCTTTAGTATACCAAGTTGTTCATCGGAAGCAAGAATAAGCAGATAACCCTCGCCGGCAGGAAATAAACCATATCTATATCCCCAGAAGCTAAGCGTATCGGGGAAAGGCTCCGGTTTAAAATTTACCTCGAAATCCGAAGAGGCAATAAGGTTTTTGGTAGAATCGAATAACTCCACCCAACTAAGTGAATATTCCGCTAAAATAGGATAAATCTTTTTTAGATCTAAATCAAATTTCCCGGTTTCATTAATAGACCCTTTTATCTTAGCAGCACCTGAAGCAATTCTTTCATCTATTTCCTCAAAAAGGGCTTTTCTAACTCCAAGTGAATAAGATGTTGTAGAAACATCCAAACAAACAAACAATAAAAAAAGCAAAAAGAAACTAATTGAAAGCTCACGCATTCATCTTAAATTAAGTCCCCTCTCCCCAGGAGACAAGATATTTCTTCTGTTCTTCAGTCAAAACGTCAATTTCCAATCCCATTGTTTTAAGCTTCAAAAGAGCAATTCCCTTATCTATCTCCCGAGGTAAAGTATAGACCTTCTTTTCCATATTGCCTGCTTCCCGAGTTAAATATACCGCTGCATTTGCCTGATTCGCGAAACTCATATCCATTACAACTGCCGGATGACCTTCTGCACAGGAGAGATTAACCAATCTTCCACCGCCAAGAAGATTAATCCTGCGTCCGTCTTTTAGTTTATACTGGGTTACATTTTCCCTTACTTCTTCTTTCGACACACTAATTCCTTCAAGGTCTTCAAGTTTAATTTCAACGTTAAAATGTCCAGAATTCCCGATTATTACGTTATCCTTCATTTTTTTCATTTCTTCGCCGGTTAGGATCCACTTATCACCCGTAACGGTAATAAACACATCTCCTATTTCAGCGGCTTTTCTTTTGGGCATAACATCATAGCCTTCCATAGCAGCTTCAAGAGCTCTAACAGGATCGGCTTCAACCACAATTACTCTCGCACCCATACCGCTTGCCCTCTTCGCTACCCCCTTTCCACACCATCCAAAACCAAAAACCACAAAATTACTGCCGGAAATAAGATAATTTGTAGCCCGCAAAATACCATCGATCGTGGATTGACCGGTACCGTAACGATTATCAAATAAATACTTTGTCAATGAATCGTTTACAGCAATGACAGGATAACCGAGAACTCCATCTTTAGCCATTGCTCTTAGCCTTATCACTCCCGTTGTTGTCTCCTCCGTACCCCCTATTACTTTATCCAACTCCGATTTATACTTGTTATGTAAAGTAGAAACGAGATCTGCTCCATCATCCATTGTAATATCGTGCCCGCTTTTAAGGGTTTCTTCTATATGATTATAATACGTTTCTCTATCAGCCCCATGCCTTGCAAAAACCGAAATTCCAAACTCTTTTACCAACGCTGCGGCAACATCATCTTGCGTCGAAAGAGGATTAGAAGCACATAAAGTAACCTTCGCTCCTCCGGCTTTAAGCGCCAACATAAGATTTGCTGTCTCTGTAGTAACATGTAAACACGCAGAAATCGATATTCCTTTGAGAGGCTTTTCTTTCTCGTATCTTTCTTTTATACTTCCGAGGACCGGCATAAAGCCTGACGCCCATTCTATTCTTTTAACTCCCTTCCCGGCTAAAGATTCATTCGCTATATCATAATTCATCAACTAACTTCTCCTTTCAATTCGGAAACCTTATCGGTTTCTTCCCATTTAAAATCTTTATCTTCTCTTCCAAAATGTCCGTAGCAGGCTGTATCAAGATATTGAGGCCGAAGCAGATTCAACTGCTCGATTATTTTTCTTGGACAAAAATCGAAAACTCTCTTAACTGCCTCGAGAATCTTTTCGTCAGAGGTTACCCCCGTACCGAAAGAATCGATATATATCGAAACGGGTTCCTCCATACCAATTGCGTAAGCTATTTGTATTTCAACCTTATCGGCAAGTGAAGCAGCAACAACATTCTTAGCTACGTATCTAGCCATATAAGCAGCGGAGCGGTCAACTTTGGTTGGATCTTTACCCGAAAAACATCCTCCTCCATGCTTACCTAAACCTCCGTAAGTATCAACCATAATCTTTCTGCCGGTAACACCCGTATCCGCCTGAGGACCACCTATAACGAATCTGCCTGTCGGGTTAACCAGATAATTAGTATTACTGTCCCGTAAATCTTCCGGCACAGTTGGTTTGATAACTTCTTCAATAATATACTCTTTAAGTTCCTTCATTTCAACCTGAGGATCACACTGAGCGGAAATCAAAACAGTATCCACTCTTTTGGGAATTCCGTCAACGTATTCAACGGAAACTTGAGATTTTCCATCGGGCCGTAAGAAATGATCATCCTGCTCTTTTCTTTTATCCGCGAGTTTCTTGACTAACTTGTGTGCCAACATAATAGGCATAGGCATCAGTTCTTTCGTTTCTTTAGTTGCATAACCAAACATCATTCCTTGATCTCCAGCTCCTCCCTTATCAACTCCTAGAGCAATATCGGAAGATTGCCCTTGAATCATAGTAACAATACCACAAGTTTCGTAAGTAAAATGATATTCAGTTTTAACATATCCTATATTCCGCAGGAGTTCCCTGACCAATTCCGGAACATCTATATAAACCGAAGTAGCCATCTCTCCTGAAACCAGAACGATACCCCGCGTTGTTAGAGTTTCTATTGCCGTTCTCACTCTCTTTTTATCCGGATCATTTCTATAAATTTCATCTAAAACCGCATCGGAAACCTGATCACATATCTTATCCGGATGTCCCTCGGTTACAGATTCACTCGTAACTATTCTTTTCACTTATCAACTCTCCTTTCCTCTAATTAAGGAATTAGACCCAACTATAAACTTTCCTCTTGCATTTACAACCTCTGACTCATCACCTATAATAGAATCATAAATATCCGAGTTTACAATTTTAACTGCATTTCCTATGATAGAATTTCTGATAATCGTTTTTTCTATTAATGAACTTTCTCCCACAGTTACGAAATGACCTATCTCTGTATCTTTTAAATCGGAAGACTCACTAATATATGAAAAATTCCGTATACGTTCTCTAAAATCAATCCAATCAGGAGGATTTTTCAGGAGATCAGTATTAGTTTGAAGCAAAGTATTAGTTTCCCCGCAGTCATACCATCCTTTGACAGAAAGTGCTTTTAGTATAATATTTTCTCTTTCCAACATAAGATTCAAGGCATCTGTCAACTGATACTCGTTTTTAGTTCTAATATCCTCTCCTATCATAAAATTTAGCTGCCTGTACAAAAAATCCCATTTTTTTATATAATATAAACCGACAACAGCAAAATTTGAAGGTGGCATCTCCGGTTTTTCAATCAAACCAACAATATTGTTATCTTCAATCTCGGCAATGCCAAACCTGTGCGGATCTTCAACTTCTTTCACCCCAATAAAGTTATCCTTCCGTTCTTTAATAATTTCCCAATCTAAAACGAATATCGAATCTCCCAGGTAAATCAAAACATCACTCTCAGGGGAAACAATCTCTCCCGCCTTCCAAACCGCATGTCCTAAGCCTTTAGCTTCTTCTTGCACAACACATTTAACAGGCAAATCACTGTAATGTTCGCTAACCCAATTTTTTATTACATCTCCTTTGTACCCTACTATCAATACTACTTCTGAAGGGTTAAGTGGAGCTATAGATTTAAATATCCAGCCAAGGACAGTATCTCCCGCGCAGAGTAAAAGCGGTTTGGGCACACTATAGGTGAGAGGTCTAAGTCTGGTCCCGTGACCGGCGAGGGGAATAATAACTGTCATTCAGCAAGCCTTCTCTTCAACTCCTGTATCTTCTTTACCGGAAGAGGATCCACCTTGTAATTCCTTGCAAGATAAAAAGAAAGATAATCACCTTTTTGTATAAGTGAAAACAACTTGGCAAGTTGAGATTTACCTTCAGAGTATACATCCATAACTTCACCTGCAAATTCTTCGATTAACTCGGTAGTAATTTCGATTCTCTTTTTCATTTTTTCCTTTTCATCCCTATCTCTTAAAATAAAAATGAAAATCCTTTTAAGAATCTCTTTGGGATTTTCCCAACCTACGATTTCATTGTGGTTCAACTCCGAAAATACGGCAAAATGAGCGAGAGATTTCGAATTTTCATTAATTTGAGTACACCATCTTCTAGCAACACCACTAAAATCATAAGCCGAGTAGATAAAAGGAAGTTTCTCCTTCAATCTACGGCTAACTTCCTCTGCCCAGACTTTCGCTGTTTCCCTATTATCCGAAAGGACTTTTATAACTTCATCGATGTCTTCCTTCTTTACCTTGATTAGGTTCGATTTTCTCAAAACTTCTAAAACAGGGAAAAACAGATAAGCAATCGCTCCTCTAGGAGGATATCCTTTAGGAATGGATATAAGTGGTAAATTTTTCTCCTTAGCTCTATCCCCTACCACTCCATTACCGGTTACACATAGAATTTTAGCCTTACTAGGGACATTATCCATAATAGACAAAGTCTCTTCCGTATTACCTGAGTAACTCACAATAATTACCAGGGTTTTACTGTCGACAAAGTGAGGCAAATTATAATCTCTTACAATAAAATAAGGTATTTTTGCATACTTTGCCCCAATATTACAAAGCAGCTCACCCCCTATGGAAGAACCTCCCATACCCCCAATACATACGTTTTTTATGCCTTTAAACCCGAAATCTACTGCCGAACCAAGTTCAACAGCCTCTTCGATTTGTTGAGGCAAATCATCAATAATTTCAATCATCTTCAACCTCCACTAGTATGTTTTTAAGAGAAGGAAATCTGTTTAGCATTTCTTCCTTCAAAAATTCCCTCACTTCACTTGCCGATCGTTTCTTTCTCGCGTTATCCAATAAATCCTTACATTCTTTCAAACTTAATCCCCTTATAATGTTTTTTATCTGGGGAATAAAACTTGGAGGCAATGAAAGCTCATCCATTTCCATGCCTAGAAGCAGGGGTATGGCAACTACATCGGCAGCCACATCACCGCAAATCCCAACCCATTTATTTTTATGATGTGCTTTTTGCACCGTCATTTCCATAAGAGCTATAACCGCCGGATCAAGCTGGTCAAAAAGACTGGATATATTCTTATTCCCCCTGTCAACCGCGAGGGTATATTGAGTCAAGTCATTTGTTCCAATAGAAAAAAAGTCTACTATTTCAGAAAAGAAATCTGCCATCAAAGGAACAGAAGGAATCTCGACCATAGCTCCTATCTCGATATTTTCATCGTAAGCTATACCCTCTTCTTTTAGCTCCTTCTTAATACCTTCTACGATATTCTTAACACTCCTTATTTCTTCCAATTGCGAAACCATTGGAATAAGGATCCTAACATTACCTTTAGCTGAAACTTTTAACATTGCACGCAATTGATCTTTGAAAATTTTTTCGTTTGCGAGAGTAAAGCGAACACCTCTCCAACCTAAAAAAGGATTCTCTTCCTGAACTTTCGTCTTAAAAACCTTATCTCCTCCAAGATCAAGAGTTCTCATTATAACATAATCCGGATAAGCACTTTCCGCAACTTTTAAATAGAAATCATACTGTTCTTTTTCTCCGGGAATATCTTCTGAAGTAAGGAAAAGAAATTCGGTACGCAAGAGACCTACCCCTTTAGCTCCAAATTTTTTTATAAAAGGAAGCTCGATTGGCAACTCGATATTGGCAGAAATATCGATAGAATAGCTATCAATAGTTGTGGCGGGGAGATCTTTTTGTTCAAGAAATTTCTTTTGAATAGCAGCTGCCTCTTCTTTTTTTCGCTCAAATCTTCTCTTTGTATCCTCGTCGGGATTAATAACTATAACTCCGCTGATACCGTCAACTATCACTTCGTCTCCGGACTCGATCTCCTCGGTAACTCCGTTTGCGCCCACAACAGCTGAAATATTCAACGCTTCTGCAAGAATTGCAAAATGAGAAGTTCTTCCTCCTTTTTCAGCTATTAACCCTCCAACGCCCGCTTTACTCATCTGCAGGACAATTGAGGCTGTAAAAGTCTCTGCTATCATAATATCACCGTAACTTCCTAATTCACCATCCGGCTCTTCTTCCTTCAAATTCTTCAACAATCTACCAATAATATCCTTCACATCCAGATAACGTTCTGCTATATAACTATTCGGGATATCCTTAAAATCTTTTTCCAGACTCTCCGAAAAATTAATTATAGCTTCTTCCGACGATTCTTTTCCTGTTCTTATCCTCTTTTCTACTGAATTTAAGAAAAGGGGATCCTGCAAGAAAAGCATCTGGACATCTATTAACCTTGCGCTTACCGGATCGCTTGCCTTCCTTAATTCCATACGAAGGCCTCGGAGCTGTCTTAAAGCCATATTACGCGCCTTCTCAAAAAGAGCTATTTCCTCTGCAACATCCTTTCTTTCCGTAGAAGAAGAAAGCACTATTTGTTTAGGCGAATAGACGAAACTCTTGCCTATGGCAATAGACGGAGAAGCGGGAGTACCTCTAAATATTTTATTCTTCATCGAATTTCCTTATTTCTATTAGCTCAACAAGAGCTTCTACTGCTTCTTTCTCATCCTTACCTTCCGCTATAATTGTCACCTTATCACCCTGTTCAGAAGCCAACATTAGAACGCCCATAATACTTTTAGCATTAACTTTAACATTATTTTTCTCCAATTCTACTTTCGAATCAAAAGAAGAAGCAATCTTGACTATCAAGGAAGCAGGTCTAGCATGAATACCTAAAGAATTAATAATTTCAGCATCTTTCTTAAACATTTTTATGTTTTTAACAAAGATGCGATAAAAGAGAACTAATCGTATCCTTTAGTTCCTTTCTCGATACAATCATATCTATAAGACCGTGCTCCAGGAGAAACTCTGCTCGCTGAAAACCATCAGGCAATTCTTTTTTTATTGTTTGTTTTATCACTCTGGGTCCCGCAAATCCAATAAGCGCTCCGGGCTCGGCAATCAAAATATCTCCAAGTGAAGCGTAAGAAGCAAGAACTCCCGCGGTTGTAGGATTGGTAAGAACAGAAATATAAGGTGTTTTTAACTTATTTAGAGCAGTCGCGGTTTTCGCCATTTGCATCAAGGAAAGAATCCCTTCCTGCATTCTGGCACCTCCGGAAGCATTGATTATCAAAAGAGGCAAATTCGATTCACTCGCCCTTTCAATTGCTCTCTTAACTCTCTCCCCTACAACAGATCCCATAGACCCACCAACAAAAGAAAAATCCATAATCGCCGCCTCAACATCTCTACCATCAATTTTAGCTTCTCCTGTTATAACAGCTTCACTCAAAGAAGTTTCCTTTCTTGCCATTTCAATTTTTTTTCTATAACCCTTAAACTGCAATGGATCTGCGGTTTTAATATCCTCGTCAAAAGGAATAAAAGAATTCTCATCAAGCAGCAGTTTTTTATAAAAAGCGCTATTAACTCTAAAATGAAAGTTACACTTAGAGCATACCATAAGATTCTTCTGGATTTCCTTCTTATAAAGTATCTCTCCACAAGAAGGACACTTCACCCATAAGCCATCCGGAATTTCTTTCTTTGAGCTTCCCTTTCCGATTTTTTTTCTTATTTGAAACCACTTCATTATTATATCCCAAAAAACTACATGCCGGAGGTCGGATTTGAACCGACACGGAGAGAATTCTCCACCGGATTTTAAGTCCGATGCGTCTACCGATTCCGCCACTCCGGCTTAACCCTTTAATTTTACCTTATAAACCTAATCTGTCAAGACCTCTTTCCCGGCTATCTGTTATTCTTCTATCCTTTCTTTTATTTCGCTCTTAAATTGAAGAAGTTCTTCCTTTATATCTTTAACATGTAAAATATCTTCTTCCAACTCAATATTTAGAGCCGACTCAACGGCTAATGATGCTTCCTTCAACATCTCAAGTTCCAGAAGTATCTTTGCCCTATAGTAGTATGCCTCAAATCTCGAATAATCGTTGTCCTCTGAAATCGCAATAAGTCTATCCACAATCTTCAGAGATTTCCGGTATTCTTTTTTCCCATAATAAGCTTTCAGAAGCGGCCAGGTAAAAGTCCTCGAATCGGGAAAAGTACTTAACAAAGACTCAAGAAATGATATAGCCTCATCGTAATCTCCCTCACGAATACATATATTAGCGTAAGCTAATGTAGAATACAAAGAAACATATTTCGCTCCTTTAATAGCCTTCCTTATCATTGAAAGTCCTTTTTCTTTATCCTTGCCCATAAAAGGCAAATGACCCTTCATATATTCCCATCCACCCAGACCCAAATAAACATCAGCTAAACTAGAGTCAATATCTTCTGCCTTTTCCAGATAATAAATTGCCGGATTGATCATAAAAAATGTACCGAGGTAATCTTCCTTCATAACATAATAAAAAATCTTCAAAGTATAGCTTCCACCAATAAAAAAATAGCCCCATGAATCATCAGGATTTTCTTTCGTCCATTTTTTACCCTTTACAATGGCTGAATCCGCGTATATAAATATTCTGTCTTTATAGGAATTATCACCAAGGTCAACCCACATCATTTCGTACAGTGAAGACAACAAGAAATATGAAACAGGATGGTCGATTTCCTGTTTCTTAACAACTGTTAATATTGATTCGGCACGCTCAAAGTCTTCTACATACGAGCAATTAATGGCTTCCATTAAAAGCGAATCGGTCATGGGAGAAAGCGTGGAAATCAATAAAAATAAAGTTAACATATTCAAAAATCTCTTTCCTGACCGCTAAAGATAGCCGGATAATCTATATTGAATTTCTTTTTGTAATAACTCTTCTGAACTCCAAAAACTACTGCAAAAAGCGGAATTATTATTGGAGTATAACGAAAAACAATAATAGCGAATATCCCTGGAATAGCCCTGAAAGAAAATAATATCGCTTTCTTTGACTGCTTAATATAAGCTATTAAAAATATAGGAAACGCGAGTCCCGCCCCTATTAGACATATATATCCCTTTTCTCCTAAAAAATATGCCACAATAATAGCAATCAAATCAAGAATTATACCAAGCAAAAGAGTCTTTTTCTTTCCTAAAAAAACACCAGTAGTAACTTTACCTTCCTCCCTATCACCTTCTATATCCGGAATGGTTGTATTGACAAATACAGCCGCCACTGCAAGAAAATACGGAATTGCAATAAGAAACATCGCTTTAGAAGGACCAGCGGCAGCAAGCCACCCAACAATAAAAGCGAGGACTCCGTACCCTGCTGCGTTCCAAATAATATCCAGAAAAGGTTTTCCTTTTGTTTCAACGGGAGGAAGCGAATAAGTAATCCCCAGAAAAAGAGAAATCAGAAAAGCAATCAGAATATTTACTCCGAGAAAAAAGGACCCGGTAACAGCTATAACAAAAAGCGTACCCATTTCTATGTATGCGTTTTTAAGAGGAATAAGACCGTCAGAAATCAAGAATAATTTTTTGTTCTTCCTATCCGACTCTCTGTCGACAATCTGGTTAAAAATATAAACACCCCCCATAAGCATGGTATATAAGATAAAAGCACTAACCGCCACAAACGAAATCTCTCCCTCTGCATGATGAGCTCCAAGAAGAAAAAAAATCCATAAAGGGAGAAACAAAGTGGGACGAAGCAGCATAAAATAATCCATCAGGAGGAATTATAAATAATAAAAACTAAAAGTCAAGGCAATTTATCCCAATCCCAACCCCCACTTATTTCACCACAGAGTACACAGAGAAAAAGAAAAACACAGAGACCACAGAGAAAAAAGTTTTGTTGTTTTAACCGACCCACAACTTCAAAGAAATATTCCAACACAAAGAACACAAATTAAAAAAGGGGTTAGTGGGGTTTAGTGTACTTAGTGTGTTTCGTGGTTAAAAAATTTGCCGGAGGAGGGATTTGAACCCACAAGTCCTTATAAGGGACAACGGATTTTGAGTCCGCCGCGTCTGCCAGTTCCGCCACTCCGGCTCACCTTGAAAATATATAAAATGAAACACATAAGTCAATAGGTTTGATATAAACCTATATAATTGTCACTGGTCATTATAATGGTCACCTGTCATTGGAGGCTGTGCCAAAACCCCCTTTTTTGCAAATCGCAGAAAATTAAGTTATTGCTTTTCAAAAACTTATTTTTTGCAAATTCGTTAATTTTGGACTTTTGTCACAGCCTCATTGGTCACTGGTCACCAGTCAAAAAAAACTAGAGTTTCTACATGTCCTACATGTGAATATTTTGAGCGGTGTTGGGGGAAAGCAACATAATTTTTCTTTTTTTCTCCGTGGCCTCTGTGTCTCCGTGTGAGAATTTTTTTTGGGATAGGGTGGAGGGAGGCTTGACATGTTCTAATATAGGATTAAAATTGAAGAATAATGAGAAGTGAATTAAAAGATAAAGAAGGCATATCCTTAATATCGCACGAAATAAAAAATTCTATTTCTGGATTTAAAACAGGTATTAGTATGTTACGTCAAATGGGAGATAGTGAGATAAAAGAAATAAGCGATACACTTCTTGAAGAATTAGAATATTTACAGGATATGACATTTGACGTCTTGAGTTTGACCGGCACGCTTGATTTAAATCTCGAAAAGGTTAATATTAAGAAGCTAGGTAAAGAGAGCGCAGAAATAGTCACTGGTGACGGTTCTTTTATCGATTTAAGTTTCAGCGATAATTTTCCGGCTGTTATGTGCGATAAAAATCTAATGAAATCAGTCTTGGTAAATTTGATACATAACGCTTATGAAGAGGTCGGAAGTAAGGGGAAAATCGAGTTAGGAGGTAGGAGTTTAGGAGAAGATATGGTCGAGATATGGGTTAAAGATAACGGTTCGGGCATAGGAGGAGACGTAAACTCGATTTTCAGAAACTTTAAGTCCAGAAAAAAGAAGGGAACAGGTATCGGACTATCTTTAGTTAAGAAAATTGTCAGCGAACATTTTGGGAAAATCAGCGTTGAAAGCATTCAAGGAAAAGGAACAGAGTTTATTATCGAAATGCCAACAGATTTTCATTACATTGATAGAAGGTCGGGAAAAAAGCGAAGAAGAAGTAAAGGTAGAAGAAAGGAGGACTAATGATCCTAGTATTAGAAGATAATAAAGCCTTACGGATGATTATAAGGAAAGCCCTTGAGAAAGAAGGATACAAGGTTAGGACAGCCGAAAACGGGAAAGAAGGTTTAGAAATCCTAAAGGAAGAAATTCCGGATTTAATAATATCCGATGTAATAATGCCCGAAATGGACGGTTTCGCATTTCTTAAAGCAACTCGAAAAAAACATCCCTTAATTCCCTTTACTTTTTTGACAGTCAAATCCGAATTAGATGATTATAGTAAAGGATACGAACTTGGGGCAACGGATTATTTAACAAAACCTTTCGATGTCGATGTTTTGCTTAAAAAAGCTAAAAAAAGAATAGCGCACGGAAAACTACTGAAAGAAATCATAGAACAAGGCAAAGACAATGTAGACCTGGGAGAAATTTTGGCAGTCGACCTTATTAATAGTTTAAAGGAAAATAAGATAGACTGTGAGCTTAAGATTTCTTCACCTGCAGGCAAGGGAAGTGTTGAGATTAAAAAAGGAAAAATAGAGAAAAGCACATTTGAAAACGAGAAAGACAAAAACGCTCTCCTCAGAATCGCAGGTTTAAAGAAAGGCAAAATTAAAATCGAGCGTTAATTAAGTATTTCCTATTCTTAGATACAATCTATCTTTAAAATAATGATCGAACTTAATTGTTCATACGGGAAAAAAACATATATTTGTGAAACCATTGTTGGTCCGTTAGTGCGTGGGTGTGTTGGTGTGTTTTTTAATCGGTCCAACGGCCCAACCAACCAACAGACTAACAAATTAGAAACTTTGTAAGTCTGGGGTCTTGTGAGGGGTAAAGTTTTTAATTTATTAAATTATGATTAAGATAGAAAGAGTAAAGAAAAGTTCAATCGCAGACAAACTCGGAGTAAAATCAGGAAATCAACTTATCTCAATCGATAATAAAGAAATAAATGATTATCTCGACTTGAAATTTTTCGAAACGGGAACTTTCCTTAATGTTGAAATTTCGGATGGAAAACGGACCCGGATTTACAATATAGAGAAAGAAGAAGCGGAAACCCTTGGTATAGAGCCATCAGAGTTTAAAATGAAATTATGCCAGAACAACTGTATATTTTGCTTCGTGAATCAGAATCCGAATGATGTGAGGGAATCCTTACTCGCGAAAGATGACGATTACCGTATGTCTTTTCTTTACGGGAATTATCTTTCTCTAACAAATTTCACCAACGAAGACTTCGAACGAATCTCTGAATTGAAACTTAGTCCTCTTTATATTTCTGTTCACACAACAGACTCAGAGAAAAGAATCGAGATGATGAGAAATAAAAAAGCAGGAAGAATAAAAAAAGACCTGAAGAGATTAAGCGAAGAAGGAATAAAACTACATACGCAGATAGTCCTCCTACCCGGTGTAAACGACGGAGAATTTCTCCACGAAACAATAGAAGATCTTCTTTCTCTGGAAGGCGTCCAGTCCATTGGTATTGTCCCTGTGGGACTGACTGCCCTACGAGATGGTTTGCCTTATATCGAATCACCTACCCCAAAATGGATGGACGAAGTGATAAGACTAACCGAACCGTATCAAGAAGAGACAAAAAGAAAGAGAGGCCGTACAATTATTTATCTTGCAGATGAATTCTATATTAAAACAAAGAACACTATTCCATCTTCCGAATATTATGATGACTTTCCTCAATTAGAGAATGGAATCGGGATGGCGAGAAAATTCCTTGATGGGTTGAAGTCCTTAAAAATACCTGATTTTGAAGGTAAGGTACTTCTTGTCACAGGAACACTTGCCTACAAACTAATAAAAAAACTCGCAAATAAATTCAGGAAAGAAGGAATAAAGACAGAAGTGATTCCTGTTAAGAATAGATACTTTGGGGATTATGTAGAAGTTGCTTCTCTCCTCGGAGGCTGGGACTTAATGGGACTTCTTTCTGTAAAAGATTTTGATTTGGCTATTTTGCCTCCTGATATTGTTAATAGAGAAGGATTATTCATAGATGGGTGCTCTCTTAAAATCTTGAAGGAAACTCTGCGTAAAAAGATAGTCGTCAGCTCTTATAATTTGCTGGAACTCGGAAACTTAAAATGAACACAATCGCAATTGTGGGAAAACCAAATGTAGGGAAGTCTACGCTTTTTAATCGACTTCTGAATAAAAAAAGTTCTATTGTAGATAAAAAACCCGGAATTACAAGAGATAGAGTTTATGGTGTTGTCGAAAAAGAAGGTAAACCCCTTATTTTAATCGATACAGGCGGGTTGCAGTTTTCCGACGATCCTCTTGAAGTGCAAATAAGACAACAGGTAAACTTTGCCCTGGAAGAAGCTGATATCGTTTTGTTATTAGTAGATGGCAAAGAAGGAGTTTCTTCCTTCGATAAGAGAATCTCCGATTATGTGAGAAAAGCTGAAGGTAAAAAAGCCCTTGTAATAAACAAAATGGACAAAGGAAAAGACTGGAGTGTCTTCTCCGAATTTAGTGGACTGGTGCTGGATAAGACTTTCCAAATTTCCGCCCAACACAATTACGGCATTAAGAATTTATCAAATTGGATTCTATCAAACTGCGAAGAAGGTGAAATAGCAGAAGGCACCACCATAGGTGTTATAGGAAAACCAAATACGGGAAAATCAACTTATGTTAACGCTATTATGGGGTACCAGCGCACCATTACCAAAGAAGAACCCGGGACTACCAGAGACAGTATAAATTCCTATCTGGAATATAAAGGAAGAACAATCATTCTTGTCGACACGGCAGGACTTAAGAAAAAATCGAAATTAAAGGATTCTATCGAATATTATTCTTTCCTCCGGGCAATTAGAACTATCGAAGAATCCGACATCGTTTTTGTTTTGATAGACTCAGGAAAAAAGGTAAGCAACCAGGATAAAAATATAATAAGGTGGGCAGTAACCAGAGCAACCCCCGTTATTATACTTCTATCGAAGTTTGATCTTGTGCCCGAAGAGAAAACAAAAACAATTATGAAATATTACAGTGAAGAACTTTCGATTTTCGAGTGGATTCCGAAAATTGCTATTTCGTCTTTAAAAAATCAAGGGGTAGAAAAGTCTTTATCTTTAGCTCTTGAAATTGTGGATAAATTAGAGAAAAAAAGGCCGGAACTGGAATCCGTGGTGAGAAAAGCGATTGAGTATCGTCCGCCGCCGCAAGCGAGGGAAAAAGTTGAATTGTATTCAATAAAAGAGTACAGAGGAAGGATCATCTTAAATACTAACGCGAACAAAAGTTTTGATGAACAGTATCAGAGATATCTGGAGAATAGAATAAGAAAAGAAATTGATTTTAAAGGGATTCCAATTTCATTAAAATTGAAAAGGGGGTAAGTTTTCATGTGGGAAGTGATAGCATTCATTGGTTCTTATTGTCTCGGAAGTATACCTTTCGGTTATCTTGTAGGCAAAGTAAAAGGTTATGACTTAAGAAAGAAAGGAAGCGGGAATATTGGAGCTACAAATGTTTTTAGAGTTGTCGGTAAGAAAGAAGGAATTTTTGTCTTTGTTCTTGATTTCTTAAAGGGATTCCTTCCCGTAATTTATTTTTCAGAGATATCCGTCTTCGGAGGTATTCTTGCCCTTCTCGGGGCTATTATAGGGCATATGACAACGCCTTTCCTGCATTTTAAGGGTGGAAAGGGAGTGGCAACGGGCTTTGGTGGAATTGTGGCACTTATGCCCATCCCTGCGCTTAGCGCTTTTGGAGTCTGGATTTTACTTGTTGTTGTTACAAGAAGAGTTTCGGTCGGCTCCCTTGGAGCAGCCCTTTCGTTACCAATTTTATATTTCTATCTTTCTCATCCTATGTTTAAAAGCGTCTTTTTCGTAACGATTTTGCTTGCAATTCTGGTTATCACAGCGCACAGAAAAAATATAGGAAAGCTAATCAGGAGAGAAGAAAAACCGATTTTTTAAAAAGGATCGAGCCACAAAGGCACGAAGACACAAAGTAAAACAACAAATCACACTAATAACACAAATCTTTTTTTCCTTAAAACCTAAAACTAGAGCCTTAATAGCCATTTGAACTACAAGGCTCTAACAAGAACACAAAGATTTTACTTTTTTAACTATATATGCACTAAATTTTTCGGTAGCCAGGAGGGGTTTAAAAAAAACAATAAATTAATGTCGGGCGTGGGGAGGCTTTGTGTCCTTTGTGTTCTTTGTGCTCTTAGTGTGATAATAATTTTTAGAGTTGGGGGATGGGTTTTAAACAACACTATCCTTTATTCTCTGTGATCTCTGTGTGTTCTTTTTTCTCTGTGTGCTCTGTGGTTAAATAAATGGTGAGGTACTCCTTGCTATTGACAAACATACTTATATCATATACTCTAAATTAATTAAATCCCTTAAAAAATCTTTGACTGGGAGGAAATTATGATAAAATGCGGAGTCATCGGGGTAGGACATATGGGAAAACATCACACTCGCATCCTGGCAGCAATGAAAAATACGAAGCTTGTGGGAATTTCTGACATCAATGAAGAGACAGGAAATAAAATAGCAAAAACATATAAATGTAAATTTTTCCGTGATTATCGTGATCTTCTAAAAGAAACAGATTGTATTGTAATTGCGACTCCGACTAATACCCATAGAGATATTTCAATCAAAGCGCTCGATACTGGTAACCACGTATTTATAGAAAAACCTATTTCGCTGGATATAAAGGAAGCCGACGAAATAATTAAAACCGCAAAAAAATCAAACCTACTCTTACAGATTGGACATATAGAAAGATTCAACCCGGCAATTCTCGCCGCGGAAAGAATTATTAAAAATCCTCTTTTTATTGAAGCCCACCGTCTTTCTCCGTTCTACGGTCGGGGAATAGATGTTTCAGTTATTCTCGATCTCATGGTTCATGATCTGGATATAATACTTAAAACAGTCGAGGCTCCCGTAAAAAATATATCCGCAGCCGGAGTACCCGTACTCACCGATAATATCGATATTGCTAACGCCAGACTTGAATTTGAAAACGGAGCAATAGCAAATATCACGGCTTCCCGAATATCACTAATAAAAATTCGGAAAATACGCTTCTGGCAAAAATACTCGTACGTTTCAGTTGATTCCTTAAATAAAAAAGTAAATGTTTTTCACAGAGAGTTAAAAAACGGTGAGCCTGAAATAAATGAGGAAGAAGTTTATGTGTCAACGGAAGAACCTTTACTTCTTCAAAACAAAGCTTTTATCGACGCATGTTCGGGGGAAAAACCAATTCAGGTCAGCCCTGAAGAAGCGAGAAATGCTTTAGCTCTTGCCCACAAAATATTAGAAGAGATAAAAAAACGAGCGGAAAAAGTAAACGTTAAACTATCTAAAAACAATGCACAATGAAAATTTTATTTATAACCGGCGAAGCATCCGGAGACCTGCACGCTTCCAATTTAATTAATTCTTTTAAAAAAATTAACCCCGCCATTGAATTTTATGGCATTGGCGGAAACAAAATGAAGCAAGCTGGGGTTAAAATAATTTACCCCTATAATAAAATTAGCGTTGTTGGATTTAGTGAAGCCTTCTCAAAAATATTTTCTTTAAGAGAAGCAAGAAGACAAGTATCTCTTCTTTTGCGAAAAAATAAATTTGATTTTGCCATTACTGTCGATTTCCCGGGATTTAACATACCCCTAGCACGTTCACTTAAAAACAAAGGCATACCTGTTTTTTATTTCATTACACCTCAGATATGGGCATGGGGTAAATGGAGAAGTAAGAGCCTATCTAAATATTTTAAAGGCTTGTTTGTAATATATCCCTTCGAAAAGGTTTTTTTAAAAAAAGAAGGAATAAATTCTTTTTTTCTGGGAAATCCTTTAGTAGAAATAGTAAAACCGGAAGGCAAGTTAAAAATAAAAGCCCTTCCTTCTGGCAATCCTCTAATAGCGGTCCTTCCAGGCTCAAGGGAAACCGAAATAAAAAGGTTGCTTATCCCCATATTAAAGGCTTTTCGAATATTTATGAAAACCCATCCGGAAAGCAAAGCGGTAATCGCCCTGCATGAACAAAAGGACGTCTGTCTGACGGAAGAAACCGGAAAAGAACTGTTAAATGGTGTTAAAATTTTTTACGGAAAAACATACGATATTCTTAAAATAGCAGATCTGGCAATAGTTAGCTCCGGAACAGCTACAGTCGAAGCCGGAATGTTGGAAACACCTATGATTATAGTATATAAATTATCTTATCTTTCCTGGATTATTTCAAAAATTCTTGCCAGGGTTAAACAATTCGGTCTTGTAAATATAATTTTCTCCGAAAAAATCGTACCGGAACTAATACAAAAAGAAGTGAATCCCGAAAGAATTGCGACAGAACTGGAAAAGATTTATGAAAAAAGAAAAGAAATTACAGAAAAGCTAAAAAAACTAAAGCCGTTGTTGGGCAGTAGAGGAGTTTATGATAGGGTCGCTGATAAAATCCTTTCTATGGTTCAGTGAGCCTTTCCTAATAGCATTTTTAGTGCGTATATTAGGAGCGACCTGGCGAGTTGAATTTAAAGGTATTTCACTTTTAAGGCTTTACAACTTTAAGGTTTTATATGTTTTCTGGCATGAATATTACCTTCCCGCAGTATACTCAAATATGGACACGGGTGTCGGTGTTTTGGTAAGTTCAAGCAAAGACGGAGAACTCTCCGGCAGGGTGCTAAAACTTCTTGGTTATAAACCCTTCAGACCAAAAACAGGAGAAAGAGAGATAAAAGCAATGGTTAATTTAATTAATTACGGAAAAAGAGGTAACCAAATCGCGGTCACCCCTGATGGACCGGTGGGACCCAGAAGAAAAGCTAAAAAAGGTGTATTACATATCGCCAAAAGAACAGGACTGCCAATCTTTGCTGTGTCTGTTAAAGCTCATCCTTGTATTCGTTTCTCTTCCTGGGATAAACTCATGCTACCCCTCCCTTTCGCAAAAATCGAAATTTCCATAAAAGGTCCTCTAAAAAATCCATCTATCGAAACCCTGGAAAAAAACTTATCATAAAACGTGAAAACTTACCTCATAGATCCCAGAAATACAGCAAAACCTTACAATTTTTGCCTGCTTTCAGCTCTAAAGAGTAAAAATTTCCCTTTTCAATTTTTCGGATACATACCAAAAAATTGGGGAGATAAATCTCCTGTAAGAAAGAACAACCTGTTCCTGCCTCTTAGCAGAGAGATTTTTGAGAGCAAAAAAACCCAGAGATTCATTGCTAATTTTACACAAACTCCGGAGATATTTTTCGGGCATCTTCGTTTAAGGCAAAAAATAGACAGTAATACAATCCTTCATTTTCTATGGTTTACGGTACCAAGTATCGAAAAGTATATAGTTCCGCATATTAACAATGCAAAAATATTGCACACCGCTCATAATCTTCTTCCCCACAGAGAGCATCCCCGGGACTTTCAAAATTTCAAAAAAATATACTCCTATATGAGGAAAATAATCGTTCACGATAATGAAACAAAAAACGATTTCTATGAAATGTTCGATATTAAAGTCCCTGTAATCACTTTACCACACGGAAACGTCGAGACCTTTTATAAAACTTTTGATATTACAACCGACTCGGAATCACAGAATTTTTATAATCAAATATTACCCAAACTCAAAAGACCCGTCTTTCTTTTCATGGGACCTGTAAAAAAATATAAGGGATTCGAAACTCTCCTATCGGCGATTGATATTCTAAACAAAAAGCAACTCAATTACAGCGTTATCGTAAAAGATAAAATCAAAGAAAAGACAAAGAATCTTTATCCTTTAGTGGCCTCTCCTTCTTATTCCAAATTGGGGCTTATTTACAGAAACACTGACGTGGTAATTCTTCCACACACAAAAATTTCTCAGAGTATAACTTTATTTGAAGCCGGATATTTTAAAAAAGCGGTTATTGTCTCTAAAAAAGGAGGTTTAAAAGAAACGGTAAGAGACGAGAAAGATGGATTTATATTTGAAAAAGGCTCTCCTGTATCTCTGGCTAGTAAGATGGAGAATTTAATCGGAGCGACCTCAAATGAAATAAAAACAATGGGCGAGAACTTCAAAGAACATCTTATAAAACGGTATTCATGGGATTCTATAACAGAAAAATTAATCGAGATTTATCAGGATTTTGAATCTTTAAATTGAATATCATACAGTTTTTTATAAAGACCTTTTTCGCGTAACAAAGCCTCATGTGTCCCTTCTTCTAATATCTTACCTTCGCTCAAAACAACAATCCTGTCAGCATTTATTACCGTTGAAAGTCTATGAGCAATTATTATAGCAGTTCTACCATAAAGCAATTCCGCCATAGCATCCTGCAGCAACCTTTCGGCTTCCACGTCGAGTGAGGAGGTAGCTTCATCCAAAATCAAAATAGGGGAATCCTTAAGCAGGGCTCTGGCAATTGCTATTCTCTGCTTCTCTCCGCCGGAAATTCTTCCGCCCTTTTCTCCAATATGGGTGTCCAAACCCTCAGGCATCCTTTCAATTAAGTATTCTAAACGACTTTTATTGAGGACTTCAAGCAGTTTTTCCTCAGAAACATCTATTTTCCCATATTTAAGATTACTCCTTATAGAATCGTTAAACAGTATTACATTCTGAGGCACCATACCTATATTGCCACGGAGACTGGAAAGAGTATATTCTTTTATATCTTTACCGTCTATTTCTACCTCGCCTTCTTGGGGATCAAAAAATCTCGGGATAAGATGGACCAGCGTTGTTTTCCCCGAGCCCGAGGGACCAACTATAGCTAGCGTTTCTCCTTTTTTTATCTCTAAATTTATATTTTTCAAAGCATAATTCCTGCTGTCATAAGAAAAGGATACATCTGAAAATTTAATGGACGATTTAAAAGAATCAAAGGTAAGTATTCCCGAATCTTCTATCGTCTCGGTCGCCTCAATAATCTCGAGGGCGCCTTCCATAGAAGCCAACCCATGCTGAAGATCTCCGTACGACAAATTTATCTGCCGGGCGGGATGCTGCAGGAGAACAGCGCAACCAAGAAATACAAGAAACTTATCAGGAGTTATGAAACCTTCAAAAATTAAGATTCCGCCAAAAATCATTATAATTCCCGCAAGGACTGACCCTAAAAACTCCGCGGATTCAGGTAAAAGCCCTTTTATCAAATTACTTTTTACGTAACTCCTGCGGTACCTATCCGATTCCTTTTTAAATTTCTCTATCTCATATCTCTCCATCCCAAATAACTTTACTATGCTTATTCCGTAAAGCATTTCGGAAGCTAATGCGTTTAAAAAAGCCCTTTGTTTTCGAAGATGAGTAAATCGCCCACGAATCGTTTTCCCTATAAGGTGTACCACAAAAAGAATAAAAGGTATAAGTACAAGTGATATCAACAACAATCGCCATGATGCCCACAAAGCCAGCCCTACATATACAAGTAGAAGAAACAAATTTCGCCCAAGGTCCATAATTCCTCTTCTTAAAGCAAACTGGATTTTTTCCGTGTCATTAGTAATCTTTGAAAGCAGTTTACCGGATTCTGCTCTTGAGTGAAATTTAAAGGAAAGTTCAGTCAGTCTTGAAAACATGTCGACTCGTATATCAGAAATGGTTTTCTGCTCTAGTGAATCGGAGAGAAAATATAAAAGAAGTGTAAATGGAGCTTTTATTCCATAAATAAAAACAAGAGCTATAGCCAACCGTATTAAAGAATCCATTCTGTCACCTTCGGAAATCCAATCGATCAGCCAGCGTAGAACACCTGGTCCTGCACTCGTATTTTCTTTACCGAATATTGCCGAAACAATAGGAGTTATCATTCCTATCGTAAATCCACTCAAAATAGCAACAATCATCATAACGATGATCAGAAAAACTATCAAGATTTTATACTTAAAGAGATAACGCCCGAGTTTCTTCAGCATAGGTACATTTTAGCTAAATAGGATGAGAAATCAAGAGGAAAATTACCCACCACCCCTCCCATTTTTAAACCACAGAGCCCACAGAGAAAAAACAAACTCGCAGAGACCACAGAGAAAAAAAGTAATTTTGCTTAAACTTCATCCCCAACCCTATTTTTACATACAGAATATGTAGCCATACAAATTTAAAACTAAGTCAAAATTTCTACTTTTTAATAAAACAACATAATTCTTTTTTTGCTCTCTGCATATCTCTGTGCTCTCTGTGGTTAGATTTTTTTGTAGGGTGGGGAACAACTTGACACTTATCATTTTCAACTTATATTAAAAATAGCAGTATTAAAAAATATGTTTTGGAATTTTTATATAAAAAGGGGGAATTGTTAATGAATAAAGTACGTTTGGATATTTTTCTTATTATGCGTTTGTTTCTTTTCTTTATCCCGACAATCTTATCCGCGTTTCCAACAGAAGAATCTCTCATTGAAACCTGGGAAAGTTTTCAAAAAAATGACCCGAAAACTCTTATTTTTGAGAAGCTTCCGAACGATCGATATCGTTTTAAAACAGAACGTTTTCCTTTTGATGGAGAGTTAAAAATTCTAAATGTTACTGTAGATGAACAAACTTCGAGTTTTGAGGGGGGATTTATCCTGGGTGTGATAGAGGTTGAACTTCTGGATTTGCCGGAAGACTTTTTAGAAAAATATTCCTACAGTTATTCTTCCTGGATCCAGGATAATATACTGTACTTCGATAAAGAGGAAGAAAAATGGCTATCAGACGAAGAATATTACGGTAAAATGAGGGGAAAAGTCCAACCAGGTTTTTTCTTCGACATTCTTAATTATCTACCATTTTTGTTTTTGTTTTTAGTTGTTGCGATTTTGTTAATTGCTATCAACGTACAGCAAAAGAACAAAAAATACTTAAAACACGCTTATGACTTGAGTGAAAAACAGATGAAACTAATAGAAAAATCACATAACCTGGCACAAGAAAGCAATAAATTGCTCTCCAAGATTATGACGGAATTTCTGAAGGAACTGAAGAAGGGAAAGAAAGAAAAGAAGAAAAAAAAATGAGAAAGAAGTTAGGAGCCAGAATTCAGAAGCCAGAATCCCTACCCCACTCCAAAAAACCAATATCTCACACAGAGACACGGAGAACACAGAGGAAAGAAATATCACAAATATTGCAGTTGCTTTTTAAAAGAAAATTCATCTATTTTTTCTTTCTCTTGAATATTTTATCACTTAACGAGATTAAAAAATAAATAACTATAGCTATTGCGAAAACAGAAAAAATCATAATAGCAATACCCCATTCTCCAAATCTTAATGTTAACTTATACTCTAAATCGTCTAGAACCATAGATAGAAAAAAGAAAGGTATTCCAAATAACCATGAAAGTATCATAACCCCTATCATAGTTCCTATAATAATTAATATCCCTATTATTAATCTTTTTATCATTATTTTCCCTTATTCTTATACTATTATTATACGAAGATATTTAAAACTGTCAAACTAAATTTCCTCTCACAGAATAAGCCCTTGACCTCCCTCACTCTTAGTGTATACTATAAATACAGGAGGTAAAAATGAATATGAAGTGTTTTACAAAAAAACCATTTTCTTGGGTTTTTGTCTTATTCCTCATCTTAATTTCTTGCTCAGAAGGCAGCTCCAAGAGTACAAAAAAAACAGAAAGTAGTTCCAGGAAGCCGAAAGAAGAAAGCATCCTTTCTTCAATTGACTATTCAATCATCCAACAGTGGAAACCTGACAATAACCAAAACGGTTTGGGAGCAGATATTCTATTAAAGCAAGATTTAAGCAAAGAAGAAATAATCTCGTTTCTAAAGCAATTAAGCAAGGATAAAGATCCAGTACTAATCAAGATCTATACAAGTCAAGAAGCATACAAACAGGAAAAAAACGAAACTTATGGTAAAGAATTTCAAGAAGGATATTTACTCTTTTACGTCAGAAATACCACTGGCAAAGGAGCATACCGCGGTTTCAATGAAATAAGATGGATGCAAGAAATAGGTAAATTTAGTAGTTTATTAGGTCAAAAAACAAAACTTTAAAATCTACTTTTAATATAGGGGGTTAAAATGAAAAAAGGGATAGTAGTGTTAATTGTTTTTGTGGCTTTAATAGTTGGGCTCATTGGAGGATATTTTAGCTATCCTTTTATTCAAGGGTTTAAGGAAGGATATACTGAAGTCACAAACAAAGCCAATCAAGCTTTGGTGGAAGCCAATATGATGACTTTTAATATAACGGTAGAATGTTTTAAAATTGATAATGGTTTCTATCCTAAAAACAGTGATGTCAGTTGGGCAAAAGAAGAACTCCCTCCCAATTTTAAAAATCCATATACGGGAGATAAAAGTGAAGTCTATGTATCTGGCAAACCAACTAAATTGGGCTTAATAGGATATGAAAGCAATACCAAAGGAACCGAATATATTATATATGGCTATGGAGTAGATTGGGCCTTAATTACACCGGAAACTTTTGACGAATTTAACAAAATTGCTGTAGACATTGATTGGTAAGGATCCTTCAACAAAAGAACAAACACTCAACAAGACCGAAAAAAAATAATCTAAACCGGGAAAATTGCTTGATGAATTTGAGAAATTACATAAAAGTCACTATCAAACAATACGAAGAAATTGAAGACGTATTAAAAAATTTTAGGAGGTAATTATGCCCAATAGATATATTCCACCCGAATACAGAAGCAAAGGATTTACTTGTCCCATTTGCGGAACGTATTCAGAACAAGAATGGATTTATCCTTCTTACTCGAGAAGGACAACATCGATCCCGGGATTGTCTATTAGCTTTTGCAGATACTGTAACGATACAGGGAGAGCAGAAAACGCCTATTCTGTATGGGTGAACGAGAAACTTGTCTACCCAATCTCCTCACCTACACCTTTACCCTCCGAAGATATGCCTGAAGAAGTCAAGGAAATTTATGACGAAGCGCGAAACATAACAGTATTATCTCCAAGTGCTGCTGCAGCACTCCTAAGGTTAGCTCTTCAAAAGTTAGTTGTAAAACTTGAGTGCAAAGGGGAAAATTTAAATGAAGATATTGGAAAATTAATAAAAGGCAAAAAACTCCCTGAGAACATAGGTAAAGCCCTTGATTCTTTAAGGATTATTGGTAATTATGCTGTACATCCTGGGGAAATTGAGTTAAAAGATGATATTGAAACAGCAAGCAAATTGTTTGGGTTTCTTAATCTTATCGTGGATTATACGATTACACATCCTAAAGAATTAGACGAATTTTTTGAGAAAATACCAGAAGAAAAAAAGGAAGCTATAAAAAAAAGGAATGGCAAAGAAAAGTAAAATTTTAGGAGGATAATTTTGGATCAAGATAAAATTTTAAGAGCTTATACGAGATTGAAAGGAATTAAAGATAATCTTCCGGAAAAAACTTCTATTCGCGTGCACCATGTGACAGATTATCACGACATAATAAACTCGTTAGAGAAAGAACTAGATCTTTCTCTATCTGAATTCAGAATCCCGGAAACCGAAATATTTGAAACCCAATTAACAATTAAAGTATGTATGAAGAGTTTTTTTATGTCAAAATTGGACGCTTTGTTATCGTATTTCGAGCTAAGATTTTTATCAGCCGAAGAACCCGAAATAGGATTTAACCCACCAGAATAGTAAGGAGGTGCTATGAAAAAATTGTTTTTACCATTTATTTTAATCTTATGTTTATCCTTTAGTTTTATCGCTGGGGCAAGTACTGTTAAAAGTTACAATTTTGGTTATAGCGCAAATATCCCTCAAGAAATAATAGGGTTTAATTTTTTCATGCTTTCTCCAAATAGATTCGGATTCTACTTTGATGCAAAGATGAACATTACATCATTTATAATTGCTGGAGATAATTATTATAAAAATATATCTGTCGAACAAGCAGAAAGTTGGGACGATGAATTACTTCAAGAAAGTAAAGGATATATTTCTGCAAATGTAGGTGCTACAAAAATGTTTTCCACTAAATTGGCGATGTATATTGGCTTGGGATTAACTTTATCTTCAAATTATAGGAAATACTATGACTCGTTTGAAATTTTAGGTTCTAATGGTGAGTACTGGATAAGCGAAGGGGACACCAAATATGGGATTAATGGATTAGGAGGCTTCATATTTATCTTTCCATCAGAATTTTTCATCCAACTCGGAGCAGAAGTTAATCCGGCAGGAGGTACTTTAGGTTTTGGCAAAGGTTTCTAAAAAATACAGACAAGTGAAGATAGTGAATTCGTTTAGCGAGCGGTTGACATAGAAATATATTTTCTTATAATAAGCATAGGAGGTGAAAAATAATGGCTAAAAGAAGTAGATCTGGCGAGTTAAAGGGAGCTATATCAAAAAGAGTCCAAGCTAAAAATCCAGTTACTGGCAAATGGGTAAAATTAAATGTAGAGACTGGTAGAATTGTCAGCCATAAAAAAACGCCAGGTCCTTACAAAAATGTAAGAAAAAAGGGAAATTAATGAGAATCTGTCCATTAAATTTGGACGAATGTACCAAAATTATATTACCATTACCTAAAACAAGTTTCCTGATGACACCCTCCGAGCAAAAGACAACTCCTGAATTAAAAAAGATAATAAACGAAATAAAAAAAATTTTAGACAAATATTCTTTTAAAAGTATTGAGGGAAGTAAAATTGTCGATTATGGGGATTTCTTATGTTCTATATGTAAAAATATCTTGGGATGTTCTTTCGGTATAGCAATTTCAAGTTTAGATATTCCTCAACCCACGCTATGTAACATTTTTTGGGAAAAAGGACTTATGGAAGGCTTTGGAAAACCTGTGATTTTATTTGTGGATGACGAAAAAAATCTTCCTTCGGATTTTACAAGAACTTTTTCGGTTTTTTTGAATCATAAAGACCCTATGAGCAAGTTTGAGAAATTATTAAAAAAATTTATTGAAATGCAAGATTTCTATTCTAATTTCTTAGGAGACAGAGCATTGGAGGTTGGAGATTATGAAAAAGCAGGGAGATATTACCAGGAAGCTTATCTTTTGGGAAAAGATCCAGCAAATATGAAAAAAATTGAAAATTTATTTAAGATATTAAAAGAAATACCTGATGATTACAAAGGACTAAAAAGTAGGCTACAAGACAATTTATCAATATTTCTTCAAACATCAGCCTCATAAACAGTATCAACAAGTACAAACTTTGGATTGTAAAAACAGAAAAAATAACATGAATCAAAAAAAGACAACAAAAAAAATCTGTGTTAATCTGTGGCTCAATTTAGGATTTCGGATTTGGGGGCTGGGATTTAAAAAATAAAAACTACAATAACTACATGTTCTACATGTGAATATTGGGTTGTGGGTGGGATTTTAAACAGTAAAAGTCTTGCTCTCTGTGTCCTCTGTGGTTAGATTTTATGTTAGGTTGGGATGGGATTCTGAATTCCGGCTTCTGTATTCTGGATTCTGTTTAAAACCCCTTGACAAAATCTAAAAAGGCAACTATTTTTACTTTACAAATAAAAATAGAAAAATGAAAAGAAGATTTTTGTTTTCCGAAGTGTTAAAAGTTTTAAAGACAAAAAAGATAGCGGTTATTACAGGTGCCCGCCAGGTTGGAAAAACGACTTTGCTTCACCAGCTGAAAGAAGAACTTGAGAAAAGAGGAGAGACAGTCCACTTTTTAAATTTGGAGGATATGGATCTCCTCGTAGATTTAAATGAATCTCCAAAGAATCTTTTGAAGTTAGTCAAAATATCCGCCAATCCGGTAGTTTTTATAGATGAAATCCAGTATCTCAAAAATCCTTCAAACTTTTTAAAATACCTTTATGATACTTATCATGATAAATTAAGATTGGTAGTGACGGGGTCATCGGCATTCTATATGAACAAGAAATTCAAGGATTCTCTGGCTGGCAGAAAAAGAGTCTTGATTATGCCAACCCTTTCTTTCCGGGAATTACTTTTCTTCAGAGATAAAGACGCGCTCAGGCAACGGGTTATTAATAAGGATTCACTTACAAAAACAGCTCGTAGAGAATTACTTACTCTTTTCGAAGAATATGTAACTTTTGGAGGATATCCTGAAGTTGTCGTTACTCCGGACAAAGAAGAAAAAAGAGCTGTTTTAGGAGAAATCGCAACCTCGTACATGAAAAGAGATATATTGGAAAGAGGATTAAAAAGAGAAGATAAGTTTCTTGCGTTAACAAAAATGCTCGCGGGACAAATTGGGAATCTTCTTAACAAAAACGAACTTTCGCGATTACTCGGAATTTCAACAACGGCAGTAGATAACTATATCGATGCACTCATAAACAGCTTCCATATAAGTCTAATTTATCCTTTCTATACAAATGTATCGAAAGAAATAGTAAAAATGCCTAAAATATACTTCAATGACTTTGGTTTCAGAAATAAAATTTTAAAGGATTTCAGAGCTTTAAATGATAGACAGGACCAGGGTAGCATAATAGAGAATGTATATTTTCGTTATCTTACAGACAACAAAAAAGAAGATATAAAATATTGGAGAAATAAGTCAGGATTAGAAATAGACTTTGTCTTTGGGAACGAAGCAACAGAAATAAAAAATTCCTGTCGCTCGAGCAGTTTAAAACAGGTAAAAGCTTTCAATAGAAGTCACCCTGATGCTCCGGTAAAAATACTGTGTTTAAAAAATTATCCGGACGAAAAACAATTTTTGGTTAAAAATATAATTTGACTTGCATTAAGGGAGGTAAACCTAATAACCGCCAAAGTGGTTAGTTATTAGTTAATTGGTGTATTTGCAACAACAAAAAAACCTATGCGCTCTCCGTGGCTCCGTGTGAATTATGGTTTCGTGTTTCAAGTCTATTGAGGATTAGTAAAGAAGTAGATGGTCGAGCAAGGATTAAGAAAAAACACTTACCACTTAATCCATAACCCCTGAATTGCTGACTCGCACTGTTTCTAATCCCTTTATGACCTCTGCGGTTAAATTAGTTCAAAAAAGGAGAATAAAATGATTGATGATTTTGAATTGTTGGATCCTTCCGCCTTGAAGGATAATGTGTTCGAACTAATAAACAAAGATTGGATGCTGATAACGGCAGGTACTTTGGATTCTTTTAATACAATGACCGCAAGCTGGGGGGGGATTGGGCGTTTTGTGGAGTAAGAAAGTTTGCTTCTGTGTTGTAAGACCTACCCGGCATACATATAAATTTATGGAAAAATCGGATTGTTTTACACTTTCTTTCTTCGACGAAGAATACAGGGACGCGCTTAATTTTTGCGGTACTCATTCAGGCAGAGATGTAAACAAAATCGAGAAAACAGGACTTACTCCCATAGAGGGAAGTAAAGGAGTAGTTCTTTTCAGTGAAGCAAGAATGGTTATCGAAGCGAGAAAAATATATTTTCAGGATTTAAATCCTGCGAATTTTCTTGACGGTTCTATCGAGGACAACTATCCGGAAAAAGATTACCACAGACTATATCTAGGCGATATAATTAGAGTTTTAAAGAAAAAGAAATAAAAAAAAGAAGTCAGAATCCCATCCCAACCCCAAGTAATGGGACGCAGATGAACGCAGATTGAAGAAGATTATTTATGTGATTAAATTTTTTGTTTTTTCTTTGTGTCTTTGTGCCTTTGTGTGAGAATAATTCTTTGGGGGTGGGCTGGGAGTTAAAAACAATAAATCTCTTCTCTGTGTCCTCTGTGCGTTTGTTTTTCTCTGTGTCCTCTGTGTTTAAATTGGTTCTTAAATTTCAGAAAAGCAATAAAAAAGGGCAGAAGAAAAAATCTCCTGCCCGGAAGTATGAAAAAACTAAGTCTAGTAGTTAACAATTATGCGTCTTTTTTCTCATCTGTCAAGGGCCTAATAAAAACAGAATAAACCCTAATATAAACAAGGCCAAACCTCGAATTGCAAAAAGAGAAAAAGCGCCATGAGTCAAAAAAGATAAGTGTTCATCCGTGGCAATTTTTCAGGGTATAGTTAAGAGGGTATAGGGTATAGCAAAAAATAAAATCCTAAAAATCTGCGATCATCTGCGTCCTAATTAGAAAAACTTACTTACCTAAAAGGTCTTCGACTGAGATATCCTCGTCGAGGGCTTCCCAGTGAATACCGATACCTTTCCCGATGAGTCTATAGTTTCTCTTTTCCTCCGGTTTGGCATTTATTAGTTTTGGAAACCACTCTAGCGGAACGGAAATTTCCCTTCCATCGAGGAGTCTTACATATAGTTTGTTCTCATCAAACCATACCTCGGTTGCCATTGGTTCAAGTTTCTTTGCCTTTAAAGAACTCATACCACCTCTCTTTTAAAACTTTTTTATTCTCCTTTACTATCTTTGCCAATTCATTTACTTCTGCCGCATTGAAACCAATTGATCTTTGGAGCTCGACCGGTTCCAACCAAAATTTAGCATAATTTTCAGAACACTCAACATGAATATGTGGTGGCTCAGCGCCTTCATTGCTAAAAAAGAAAAATCTAAACCCCTTGACTCTTAATACAGTCGGCATCTATTCTATTATATTCTTTAATCTTTGATAAGTCAAGTCTTTACTGCAGGTGAAATAGAATGGTTTTCAAACAACACAAATTTCTCTTTGTGTCTCTGTGGGCTTTGTGTAAGAATATTCTTTTGGGGTTGGGATGGGTTAAAACAGAATACCTCTTCTTAGTGTCTTTGTACCTTTGTGTGAGAATAATTCTTTGGAGGTGGGCTGAGTTAAAAACAATAAATCTCTTCTCTGTGTCCTCTATGTGTTTTGTTTCTTCTCTGTGCTCTCTGTGGTTCAAAACGAAATCTGAATCGGGGGTGGGGGTGGCTTAGTGTCTTTGTGTCTTCGTGGCTAATAATCAGTCTTGCAAATTCACCAGTTGAATCTTCCTTGGTTTCTCTCCCAGAAAATTCACGACTGTTCGCTCAAAATTTCTCGGTATATCAGAAAGATACACCTTAAGAGACCCTTTTCCTTTTTGTCTTAAATCATTATCATCTAAAAATTTCTTCAAAAGTAGTGCAGCTTCTTTTCCGGGTTCGATTATTGTTACATTATCTCCTACTACATTCTTTATTACAGAATTAAGTAAAGGATAATGGGTACATCCAAATATTAAAGAGTCGATATCTTCTGCTATCAAAGGAGAAAGATATCTTTCTGCTATAAGTTCAGGAACTTCACCATCTGTCCACCCTTCTTCTGCCAGAGGGACAAAAAGAGGACAGGCTGCGGAGTAAATATCAATATCGCCGAATTTATCTTTTAGTCTTTTCTTAAAAGCACCGCTTTCAATTGTGGCATTTGTTCCAATTACACCGACTTTCCTGCAAGATTTAGCAGGTAGAGCGTTAACCCCGGGGTCGATCATTCCTATGATAGGAATAGAAAATTCCTCCTTTAATTCTTCCAGTGCATTGGAAGAAACCGAAAAGCAAGCGGAAACAATAACTTTAACTTTGAACCTCTGGAGAAAACGAATATCTTCTTTTGCGAAACGCAGGATTGTTTCCTTTGATTTTGTACCGTAGGGTACTCTGGCACTGTCTCCAAAATATACAATTGTTTCTTCCTGTAATATTTTACGTATTTCTCTGACTACAGTAAGTCCGCCTATTCCGGAATCAAAAACTCCAATTGGATCCTGCTTATGTCCTTGATTTGGCATAGGCTTCTATACCCTCAACGATAGCGTCACAGGCTTTCTCTAAAAATTTGTTATCTAACAGTTTTTTCCGATCTTCGGAGTGCGTTATGAAAGCTATCTCTACCAAAACGGCCGGCATGTAATTCAAGCGAAGAACGTAAAAATTCGCCTGTTTTAATCCCCTGTTATACAGATCGAGTTTTTGCACCATACTTTCCTGGATACAGATGCCTGCCTGCTGGGATTCCTCTAGAAACTGAGTTTGTGCAAGATCGTTCAATATGTAGTCTAGTTCAGATAAGCTGGTACCGCTCTTTGCCTCGAATCTAATCGCGGAGTTTTCAGTTGCTTCTACAGTTCTTGCCCAATCGCTCCTCGCAGCCGATAAAAAATAGGTCTCCGACCCGTTCATATCTCTCTTATTTGGCGCCGCGTTGCAATGAATCGAAACGAAAAGATCGGCTCTTGCCGAATCGGCAATTTTTGTTCTGTCTTTCAAAGGAATAAACACATCTTCGGTTCTTGTCATTATTACATTGTAATCTTTTCTTGCGAGCTTTGCAGCAATTACCTTTGCCGCTTTTAAAACTATATCCTTTTCACACACGTTTTTATAGACCGCTCCCGGATCTTCTCCTCCGTGTCCAGGATCTATAACAATAGTCTTTATACTTCTTTCCTCAAACGTTTTAACCTTAACATTCAAAAACTTACCATCTCTGACTGCATCTATTGCGAGATCGTCTTTTGTTTTAAAACGAAACTTTATAAAACCATTCCCTTCCTCGAATTTAATATCCTCTATTAAACCTTTTGGAGAAACTTCTGAAATATTTTTTTCGTATATTGGATCAAATACAACCAAAACCCATTCATCTTCAACTTTGTTAAAAAGATGCTTTAAAGTCGGAGAACATTCAATTTTAAAAATTGTTCTTGCGGGAGTTACATCCCAATCGGTTTTATAGATATTAACTTTTATACCTACTTCGAGTATCCCCTGATTGAATTTGGCTTCCATGTTTGTCAAGCTTCCAAGAATAAGAGGCAGCGAAGAAACCGGAACAAACAGCTTACCCTCCTCTCGGAGAGGTGGCACCTCTAACTGAAAGACATCGCGGTTTACTTTTATAAAAGGATTATCAGGCATAATCGAAATAATGTTTTCTTCCTGAATGGTTAAGATTTGCGTGTTAAGATCCCAGTAATATGAAAAATCCATTTCTTCGAGCATTAAGCCACTATTTATATATTCATGTTTTCCAATCCTCTGCTCCTGTAATGTGTACAATTCCCCGGACAGGTTAACACTTAAAGAAAAAACAAGAAAAATCATAGGTATCTTTTCATCTCCCTTTTTTGCTCCTTTTTAATCATTTTATCTCTTTTTTCGTATTTTTTCTTTCCCTTACCAAGCGCAAGCGATATTTTTACCAGATTTTTTTTTATGTATACTTCAATAGGTATTAAAGTTAGCCCCTTACTTTCAAGCTTACCTTCTATTTTTCTTATTTCGTTTTTATTCAGGAGAAGTTTTCTATCCCTTTTAGCATCCAAACTATCCTGTGCTTTTCCATACGGAGAAATATGCATGTTAAAAAGAAAAACTTCTCCTCCAACAACTTGAGCGAAAGAATCCGATAAACTAACCTTACCCTCTCTCACAGATTTTACTTCTGATCCCTTCAAAACAACACCAGCTTCATATATATCTAAAATATGATAATCGAATTTAGCTTTTTTGTTTTTAGCAATCACTTTCTTACTTCTGAATTCCACCTTGACTTATTCCTCATATTCTATATAATTTTATACAATGAATAAGGTTATTTTTACGCTATTTGTCATAATAATATTATGTTTCTTTAATTGTGCAAGGCAGGTTATCAAAAAACCTATCTCCAAAGATTTCCTTTTAGAAAATATTAATCATTGGCAAGATAAAGTAACCCAGAAAAGTGGCACAGGAGAAATGACTGTATCTGAACCGGATAAGCGTTTTTCTTCCTATTTCTCTTTCAAATATGACGTTAACAAAAAAATCTTAAGCGGTGAATTATTAGGATCTTTTGGCATGTCAATTGGTACTTTTAACTTCTCTCTAGACTCGATTTCTATAAGAGACAAAGATGGTAAACAGGTAAAAAAGGAAGTTCTTTCATTATTCGAAGAAAATCCGGATGCTTCTCTACCCCGGTTTCTTATGTGGGACATACCAATCTCTACTAACCCGGAAGCAATCCCCTTTGATAATGGTTGGATTCTATCAGATAATAACCTTGAAATTTTCATCCCAACAGACTTCAGGCCAACTCGAGTGGTACTAAACAGGGACAATAAAATCATAATTAAATACTCGGATTTTCGTCTGCAAGACGGGATAACTTGTCCTTTTAAAGTCGAAGCAAAAACAGAGAAAAAGAGTTTAGAAATAGAGTTTAGAAAGATGGAATTAGAATGATATTTTTCATATTATCTATATCTCTTATAGGTCAAAATTATATAAGCAAGGATTTAATATGGGCTGAAAATTCCTCGGAAAAAAATCTTCAAGCATCCTTTAAAGACTCTTTAGCTGGGATTTCTTCCATTAAAGAACTCTATCAATTAGATTCTCTTTTAATATCAAGAGGAAAGTTTGAAGAAAGCAAACTTACTGAAAAAAAATTGATAGAAATTATAAGTGGAAATAATAATTATATAAACTCCTTCCTTGCCGATAAATACTTAAAGTCGGGAATAAAAGACCTTAAAAAAGGAATAACAGAAAAAGGGGAAAGGGAAATTAAATTTGCCGGCCAGCTTGATCCATCAAACAGAAATATACCCCTAACTATGGCTAAATCAAGTTTTCCAAATTTAATTCTGGCTACTAAATCCCTATGGAGCTATATCTTGACTGTCAAATTCCTAAATAATAAAGTTTTTTTAATAAAAACTTTATTATTACTTTTAATTTTATTTTCTTTCTGGATTATACTGTCTACAGTCGGAGCCAGTATTGTTTTTTTTATATCATATATTACAAAATGGCTGCAGGGAACAATCAATATAAGCGGATTATGGATCGGAGCTATATTATTTTCCCTGTTTGTATGGCTGCCAATACAAATTGTCTTTCTTCTACTCATAGCTATTTCTTTGTTAAAAATGAATAAATCCAATCTAATCAGATGTGCCATTCTTTTATCTGTACTTCCCTTTTTGATTTCATACTCATACATTATAAGCAGTAATTTCAGTCCGGGTAGTTCCATCTATAGAGAATTTAAAACACGCTTTAATCCTTCTGCTTACGGATTTGATTCTCCGGTAACACCCTATGGATATTCGATAAAAGGGATAGAAGCGGCTAAAAAGGGGAATTTCTCCGAAGCTAAAGATTTGTTTGAAAAAGGTTATAACATCAGAAGAGATGTAAACTATTTAGAGAACTTATGCTCCGTTTATTACGCCGAAGGAGATTCCGCCAGAGCTGTCAACATGTGCAATAACGTTCTCTCCGATTATCCGAAAAGCGAAATGGCAAATATTACAATAATTAAAATGTATCTGGATAAACTCAACTTTGACGAAGCAACCAGCCAAATGAAAAAAAGTGGAATACAGCTTCTTGACATATCTAAAAAAGAACTCCCTTTATATAGTTATCCAAACGAAAGATGGCTTTACAAGTATATATTTGTACCCAGAGGCCTCTTTAAACGCCTCGCCGGCAAAAATCTATACATAATGATAATAATAGGAATTTTTATCGCTATAATGGCAGTTTTTAAAAAAGAAGAAGAGAAATACTGTCCTATTTGCAAAAGTGTTATGTTAACCGGTAAAAACGAGGAAAATATGTGTCTGTCGTGCATTAAGAAGCTATCTTTGACAAACTCAAAAAGCATAAGAGAAAGACTTAAAAGACATATAACCTCAAAGGCATTTAAAGTTGATAAAATAACTACCATATTGATGAATTTAATAATTCCGGGAAGTGCTCATTTTTACAAAAAAAGATATATTGAAGGCATAATAATAAGCTTTTTCGCTGTCGTATTAATTTTAATCCTTCTGAATTCCGTACTATTTCCGGTCAAAGAATCTTTACAATATAGAAATTATATAGGAAACAACATCTTCACCATAGCTGTTGTATTATTTTATTCATTCTTAATATTCTCAAGCTGGAGGTTAGAACCACATGGAAATGGAAGGTAGTATACAGGAATTCTCTGTTCCTGAAATATTACAGTTTTTATCTCTACATGAGGCTGATGGAGTACTTAAACTTAAATCGGGTAGAGAGGAAGTTGATTTTGGATTTAAAAAAGGAAAAATTACGGACGCTCTTCACAAGGGAGAAAAACTTTTCCATTCTATAAGCGAGTACATCCAGAGAACGGGATTAATTGATCCCGATACATTTAAAAAATTCAATGAAAGGTCTAAGGAGCTGGGGCTTAATTTGATGGAAATCATCGAGAAAGGAGAAGTCCTGTCCAAGAAAGAAGTCGAGAAAATAATCGCCTTCAAAATCCAGGAAACTACCTGTGAAGTATTAACCTGGAATGGCGGCAGATATTCCTTCCAGGCAGGAAAGAAGTTATATGAACATTCCACATTTTCTGTCGAATTAGAACCCAACACCCTTGTTATGGAAGGCATGAGAAGAATAGACGAATGGCCTTTGATAGAAAAAGTTTTACCTGACGAAAATATAACTTTGAGGAAGCTCGAAAAGCCAGAAATTAATGTCGAAATCGGAGAAGACGAAAAAATTATATTAGAAAAAGTAACAGATGACATCTCTTTAAATGAATTAGTCGGAATATCGGGAATCGGAAAATTCAGGACTTATAATTCAGTATATAAACTTACTGAAATAGGGCTAATGGAAAAAACCAAGGGTAAAGGCAAAATCAAAAAACCAAAAAAGACTTTTGTGAAAAAACAGCGCATGAGTTTCCCTCTGGATTTAAAACAAATCTCCCTTTACGTATTCATTCTCATAAATATAATATTTCTGTTTAAATTCAGGTTGAATAATGTAGGGGATAACATAAAAGATATCAAAAACTTACTTAAAGACCCATCTAGAGTCGAAACTATATTGCCTTTATTCTCGGAAGATCAAGAATAGATTATATTTGTAGCAAAATTTGAATAAAATCGGAAACACTTACTATAACTATAAATAAGGGAGGAAAACATGAGTAATGGCGATAAAAAAACTAAAATAAAAGCGAGTAAAAAGGATATCGATGAGGGTATAAGCATAGCATGGTTGTCTTATCTGGGTTTATTGCTTCTTATTCCACTACTGGTAAAGCCAGAGAATACTTTCTGTAAACATCACGCAAAGCAGGGTATAGTATTATTAGGCCTCTGGATCGCTGTTTTAATACTAAGCCCTTTTATTACCGTGCTTGACTCTCTGGCGTTCCTGGCTATAGCTGTGATATCGATTATAGGTATTGTCCAATCCCTCTCCGGTAACTACTGGAAGGCACCCCTGGGTATATATCAGTTATCGCAGAAATTTAAAATCTAAATTAATATTGAGGTTGTTATGAGCGAAGAAAGAGCTTTCAAGGACTGGATAGACAAGATAGCCAAAAGTATTCCGGGATTTAAGGGCTATTACAAGAAAGAAGAGCGGAGAGAAACCGATCAACTACTCAGGGAGAAAATCGCGAAAAAGCTTAAGGCCATTAAAGATGCTCTTAATGGAAAAAGCCGTTTGGCGGCAAAATCCGGAGATCTTGGACCTCTTGATGAAATTGCAAGGATTGACAAAAATTTAGAAAAACTAAGCGATTCAATACTATATGCAGATTACGGTTATAGTGGTTTTTTCGATCAAAAAGAAGTCACCTTAGACACTCTTCGCTCGGTCTATGAGGCTGATTTAAGCTTAATGGAGTGGGTTAAGAATTTTACGGATAATTCTACTGTTGACAGCGATCTCGCTGAAATATCGAAAAATATAAAAACAGGTTTTGACTTACTTGCTCAACGCTTAAAAATCGTAGAGGGGGATTAAAATGGGGCTATTTTTCGAAGTCATTGAATTTTTGGACGACGCGGGCAATCAGATTGTACACCGGGTACCTGAAGCAGGTTCCGCGGAAACTTCTATCGGCAGCCAGTTAGTCGTTAGAGAAAATCAATCAGCCGTTTTCTTCCGTGACGGCAGGGCTCTTGATACTTTCGGACCGGGCAGGCATACTCTAACTACGGCAAACCTTCCTCTGTTAAAGAAATTAATAGGTGCTGCTTTCGAAGGTAAAAGTCCATTTCGTACAGAGGTATATTTTGTAAACAACAAGGTTTTTACAAATGCAAAATGGGGTACCCAGGAACCAATTCCCTTTAGAGACAAAGAACTAAAAGTAATCAGGTTGAGGGCAAACGGAATATACTCATATAAGGTTTCCGACCCGCGCCTTTTCATAAACAAGATTGTAGGTACTGAAAATATTAAGGATAGAGACGAAGTAGAAAATTTCTTTAAAAATGTTATAATATCAAGATTGACCGATTTTTTAGGCGAGAATTACTCCACTATTTTTGACCTTGCAAAGGATTACGACGAACTTTCCGCGGGCGCCAAATCCAGAATTTATGAAGATTTTGATAAATACGGGCTCGACTTAAGAGATTTCTACATAAGATCGATAACTCCGCCTCCGGAAGTTCAGAAAATGATAGACGAGCGTTCCGGTATGGGGGTTGTCGGAGATTTAAATCAGTTTACTCAGTTTCAGGCAGCAAAAGCTCTTCGGGACGCCGCATCACAGGAAGGCGGTGCAGCAGGAACAGGCGTGGGCGTGGGAGCAGGTATAGGTATGGGAGCGATGATACCCGGTATGATGCAGAAATCCACCAGCGAGAAAAAAGGAGGGGGAACAACCCCTTCTGATGAATCTTGCCCTAAATGCGGAAAAGTAGTTCCGGCGAATTCAAAATTCTGCCCCGAGTGCGGGTCAAAAATAGAAGGAAAGGCTTTTTGTACCAAATGCGGCCACACGATGCCTAAAGGCGCAAAATTCTGTCCTGAATGCGGAGAAAAGCAGTAAATATCTGATGAATGGAAATCAGATGCCCTCAATGTGACGCAGTAATAAAAACGGGGATAGAACATAAAGTTGTAAAATGCCCTTACTGTAGCACTCATTTATATTTCGAAAAGGATAAAGTACTTACAAAAGAATCAATAAAGCCTACTCTCGAAGAAAGAGTAGCCGAAAGTTTACTTAGTGTGAGAACAGGCAAAAAATTAAAGGTAAAACTTGAGTATTTCCCTTTTTACCGAATACAAACGGAAGAGAAAACCGTCTTCTTACCCGGAAAGAAAACGGCCCTTATAGGAATTAACAGTTATATCCCTCAGGGTGACAGAATAACTCTTGAAATCGAAGTCTCTCCGCCGGATATAACTATTGATGAAGCACTTGATTCTATGGGAGAAAACGCGGCTAAATCCGTCGGGCTAATTTACCTGCCTTTCTTCACATGCAAAGACGACGATACAGTTTATTATATCGATGGCGTAAAAGGGAATATTCTTTCTAATAGACTTGGAAGTGAAAAACAAAGTGCAAGGAATCATCATCCTTTTGCTTTGACATCCTTCGGAATTATTGTAGCTGTGTCTTTATTTTTTCCAACTTTACCTTTTAAACTGATTTCTGTAATCGCTATTACATTCTTACTATGGACTTACGATAAAGGAAAACAAAATGGCTGAAAGTACCGGAGCTGTAATTGCCTTTTCCTGTCCGAATTGCGGGTCAGAGATTGACGTCGTAGAGGGTTACACCAATACAAAATGTAAATTCTGCGACAGCAGTCTTTTAATAACGAGCAAAATCGGAGCTCCGAGAGTATTTGCAAAGCCAAAAATCGACAAACCTAAAAACATATTGAGAGAAAAATTCGGTATGAACGTGGAGATAATCGATGTTTCTCTTATTTATGTCCCCTTTATAAAGGTCTCTGCCGAGATAATAGGTTGGCTTGGAGGCTACAGGAAAGGTGTTATAGTGCAGGAACCTACTTATACCGAATCCGGTATGAATGTAGATACAATGAGTACTCCCCGTGTAGTCGGCGAGAAGAAAGTTAAAAAGAGAATAAGACGTATTCTTAACGCAAAATTAGACCCTTCCGAATTTTACCGCTATGGCATAAAAAGAGTTGTTACAGAGGGGAAAAAATTCGAGGTCTACGACGATGAAGTTCTTCACAGATACGGAGACGTCTTTGATTTGCCTTTACCAATAAAAGAATATATGGATAAAGCTTCCGATATGCTTATTGATGAAATCATACGTGACTACAGAGACTTTAATGAATTCGAATATTACCTGCGCGCGATAAAGAAAAAAGCAATTATTTATTTTAACCCCATTTATTTTGCGAGAGTTAAATCCGGCGAAGAATCCTACACATACTCTTTTGACGCTGTAGACGGGAAAGCTCTTGTAAAAGATAAAGCTAAAAAGAAAAAAGGGGAGAGCAAAAAGGTTTTTCTGGGACTACATGCATTATACGGTATTATAGGCACCTCTGGAATTCTTTTCTCTTTTATATCTTCTTGGGTGGGCGGCGGAGTTGCTTTCGTCTTTGCTTTGTTTACCGGGTTTTTACTCTGGTGGTTACAATATGGGAATGACTGATATTAAACTTATACCCCTGCGCTGTCCGGATTGCGGGAAGGATATCCAGAGCGGAGAAGATGATCTTGTCCATTTTTGTTCGAATTGCGGCGCTGGATATGAGGTTGTTCTCGACAAATTTAAAAAAGTAAATGTTATTTTTGTAAAACCGGAGGAAGAATTCGAGAATAAAAAATTATATTATCTGCCCATGTGGCAGATATTAAGCAAAATAACTGTTAAGAAAAAACAAAATATAGATGTAAGTCAGCTTCCTCCGGAAATTCTATCCAACGAGCGGTTCACAAGTTTCTTTGTAGGACTGCTAAATAAAGAAAAGCCAATCGACAAAATGATGTTTTTCGTTCCGGCATTTGGCGTTACAAACCGTTACCAGTTGATGGATCAGCCGGGATATTTATTCACAGTAAACCCGCCAAAGCTTGATAGCGATTCTCCGAAAGATATGGTAGGCGCGGAATATTCTTTAGAAGATGCAATCGAGTTAGCGAAAGTTATGTTTCTCTCTATTCAATATCATACAGATAATGGACTTATGGGACTTAAAGGTGCAGATATTGAATTTGATTACGAAAAAGCCAGAATTGCCGGTATTCCTTTTTACGAGGAAGAAGGTATGCTTGTGGATGGCATACGGGGATATAAAATTTTTAAAAACGCTCTGAAAGACTGGGAAAAGATAAAGGCAAAACTTGAAAGCAACTGAAAAATATTTACCACAGAGGACACAGAGAAAAAAGAAACACAGAGAGCACAGAGAAAACAACTAAGATTATGTTTGTTTAAAACTCCCACCCCAACACCCCAAGAATAGAACGCAGATAAACGCAGATTGAAAAGGATTTTTTTGTTGTTTTAACTGCTCGCTGCTCTCTACTCCCTACTCTCTACTCTCTAATATAACAATACCATTGACATCAAGTTAAATATATCTATACTTATATTATATATTTTTGATTGGTTCTTCATATTTAAGGAGGTTTTTTATGGTTTTTCGAAATAAAACTTGCAGAATATTTTCAATCATTTTTCTTTTTTGCTCGACTTACCTGTTCGCCCAACCGGTGAGGGCTTCAGAAAAGTTTGACCCGATGGCGAAGTTTGGATTAAATGCCGAACACCTAACTTCGGAGAAAACAAGAGCAGCGGATTCGCTGGATTGTACTCTGGTTGGGGGATGGTTTACGGGACCAAGCTTTGCTGTGTGCGTGATTGATACCCTTGCCTATATAGGAGCGGGACAGGCTATGAAAATATTGAATGTGAAAGACTCAACAAATCCGGTTCTTCTCGGAGAAATATCGTTACCTTGCTGTCTTATATTCGATATTTTCGTCAAGGGTACACTTGCCTACGTAGCTGATGGTTTAGATGGTCTGCGGATAATTAATGTAGCAAATCCTTCTTCCCCATTTGAGGTCGGATTTTATGACACTCCCGATTATACCTATGGAGTGAAGATCGAACAAGATACCCTTGCCTATCTGGCGGATGGTTCAGGTGGACTGCGAATACTCAATGTAGCCAACCCTGCATATATGACTGAAATAGGCCAGTATCCGGGCGGCCATTTTGGCAGTTATTTTGGCGGGGGTATATGGGTTAAGGATACCGTCGTATATATTACTAATACATGGGATAAAGGGCTATTCATAATTAATGCAGCTAATCCTTCCTCCCCTTCATGGATCGGTTATTATGATTCAATTTACGCTAACTCGATTTATATTCAGGATACGCTTGCATACTTAGGAGGAGGAGAGCTGCACATACTAAACATTTCCAATCCTGACTCGGTGATAAAAGTCGGTTCCTACGATTATAATGATGACGAATATTATATCGCAGATATATTGGTAAAAGATACTCTCGCATATCTTGGATTAAACACAATTGACGAGGAAGTTGACTCAAACCGTTTGCAGATAATAAATATTTCCGATCCTGCATCTATAAAGGATATCGGTCTTTTTATTGTTCCCGGAAGCATATGGGCTTTAGGTATTGAAGGCAATTTTGCTTACGTCGATTTTTACAACAGAGATCTGGGTAGTTATGGTTTTCTTATAATTGACGTATCAACTCTTTCTTCCCCTTTCCAGACCGGAACATATGGACTGGGCGGTCGAAACTGTGAAGTATGGGTCAAGGACTCCCTCGCATATGTTGCTGCTTACTCAAGAGGACTTAGTATAATAAATGTATCGGATCCTTCCGGCCCTTTTGAGATAGGATTTTTTGACACACAGGGTAAAGCTTATGATGTATTTGTTCAGGATACATTCGCTTATGTGGCAGATGGTGACAGTGGATTGAGTATAATTAATATATCAGACCCTTACCATCCAACTGAGACAGGTTTCTGTGATAGCCTTGGTTGGAGTGTCGGGGTATGGGTTCAGGATACATTCGCTTATGTGGCAGATCGTAGTAGTATAGTCAACGGTGGTGTACGAATAATAAACGTTGCCGATCCGTCTTCGCCAGACGAGGTTGGTTTTTATTATGAGACTCTTAGAGAGGCATGTAATGTTTGGGTTAAGGATACTTTTGCATACGTGGCAGATGGTGACAGCGGACTCCGCATATTGAATGTATCAGATCCTGCGTCTATAAGTGAGATTGGCAGTAGTCCGGGTGCATTCACGAATCTATATATTAGCGATACCCTTGCCTATGTAATTGATGATTATAAAGGAGGTCTGCACATCATAGGTATATCTAATCCTTCCTCACCGGTAGAGATTGGTTCTTGTAATACACCCGGGGATTATAATGAAGGTATATGGGTTCAGGATGGACTCGCTTATATTTCTGGTCTTATTGATAATCCTTCATATACGGCATCGTTATTTATCGTCGATGTTACCAATCCTGCTTCTCCTGTTGAAGCCGGATTTTATAATATGCATGATGAGTTTTGTCCTTCTGGCGTATATGTTAAAGACAGCCTTGCCTATGTTGGTTATGATGTTCATGGTCTATACATCTTCAAATACACAGGACCGGTAAGCGGGATAGAAGAATTTAAACCTGAAAAAACTACATTCAATATATCAAGTATCTCAAACACAATAAACATAGATTACTCGATCGTAACCGAAAAAGAAAAGGTAAAAATAGAAATATTCAATATCCTCGGTCAGAAGGTGGCATCTCCGGTCGATGGTATAAAAGACAGAGGTAATTACACCCTGAACTGGTCCGGTAAAACGGGAATTTATTTTGTTAAAACGGAGATAGGGAAGAAAACTTACAAAGAAAAAGCTTTATTGCTAAAGTAAAAGAAAGCTTACTTTATAATAAGAACATTTTCGGGAATAGTAGTGGAGGTAATTTATTTAATTGCCTACCCCCCAAAATTTTGTGCTCAAACATTACAAGTTTAGTATTAACAAGTATTTGCGCCGAATTTTCTCGAGATGGTCGTTTAGGAATCTTACTTTTTCCTCTGTGTTCTCTTAAAAACATAAAATTAAAGGGGTTGTGGTTGGGCTTTGTGTTCTCTGTGTCCTCTGTGGTAAAAAATGGGGGTAGGTGGAATTATTTAACTGCCTACCCCCAAAATTTTTACGCCGAATCATCCAAAGTTAGTTATCGCAATACTTATAAGAAATTTCATGCTGGGATAAGCTATTTACGAATATTCGTAGAAAGAGAGGGATTACCGTCCGAG